>Ga0209489_100173_pt1 | contig 100203 bp, 47 predicted proteins | sample SiratrowhiteBW_FD_187527 | JGI IMG/M metagenome (GOLD analysis project Ga0209489, IMG submission 187527) | Root nodule microbial communities of legume samples collected from California, USA - Siratro white BW (SPAdes) (version 2) | ecosystem: Host-associated > Plants > Roots > Nodule | place... | reverse complement strand
TACTGTGTTTCCTGTGCCATCCACTCTCACGTTGTTAGGGTTCGATCCCGCACTGACAGGAGGAAGCGTGACCCACCTCAGCGATTCATCAGGCGCAGGGTAACTATATATAACCCTTTTCCTGTTTCCCCCTCTACATTGTGTTTTATCCAATGCCATTTGGTTTTGTTTTAATGTTATGCTTTCACAGTGTAGATAGAATTGAGTCTTGATGTGTACACGTATTGTTTCATTGTTTGAATCTTTTAAAATTTGACACCGAACCTAGGGTACACTGCATTTGAAAAGTTTCAACGGAGAGGATAAGGCCTATTTCGTGTGTACAGATTTAATCTTAAGTTTGTTCCATTGTACAATCCCCATGATCTACTTGTAACCTATTCTATATTAAAACACCAGCTTGCCTTGCTTGCTTCTGTTCCTTGATGGAGCTTGTGTCCTACCCTCCCGTTCCCCAATTGGCCAGTGATACAGTAGTAGATTTTTGAATTTTATTTTGGAACTATTCAGGTAGTCCTATAGAAGGTATTAGAAATCATGTTGAGCAGTTCCCAAATTTAAAAACCCTTCAAATTGGTTAAAGTAAAATCGTCATTAATAATTTCATTGCTTTAGGGCTTAATTACGAGAAAAGTTAATATCTATAGAGGCAAAACTGGTGGTTTATTCTTGATATTGTGGATTAGTTTGACAATACTGTGAACATTATTTAAGATTTGAACTAATCATATCAAACTTGTGTCTTTTTCTACTGCTACATTTGAGCTGTATGAACCAGAACTCAGTAGAGATACTCGTATACGGCTCTCTTGTCTTGCTGGGAGCTCGATATATCAATGAGTTAATTGATGGTTAAAGAAAGTCACGTCTCTGTTGGATGCACAAAGAGAATTCGCTTGACATTTAGTTTGCAATAGGAAAATGTGCTACATTTGTATGAATAAACTCTGATGATTTTTGTATTTCAAAGTGTTAGTAATCGTTGATTGATTATTATGTATCTTTATACTGATTCATGAATTGATGTAACACCTGCCCTTCTTGACCTGTTTGATGATTTATTTATCTTTACCAGGATGATGCTCCAAGGCCTGGTCAGCCTGGTCAAGCACCTCGTCCGGCTGGCGCAGGAGCTCCTGTCAGAACCTGAGAGCAATTCATTGGAAAAAGAGGCTTGATGTTATGCTGAATCAAATTTATGATAGACTTTTATTTGCTACTTAGTTTTGAAAATATCAGTTTTGTGGAAGGTTATTTTGTCATAATTTATCTGCTCTAGGCGTTGGATTGTATCTTTCTGGCTATAATATGGCGTTTTTTTTATGAATGAGAACTTGATATATTATAAAAGCGTTCAATATTTTCGAACGTTCACCCCATATAACACATTTCCATAAAAAAATTTACCCAACTAGACCAGGGGGAGTTGTTTCAGAAAGTAGACGAGATTACTGTTCATCGGGGGATTATTGGTATCTGATTGTTGAATTCCCACCTCCGATGTTTAATAAATTGGAACTGTTGAAAATTAATTTAAATTGCTAGAGTGGAGACATGGTCAAATTAAATGGTTTGTATATTTTAGTTAGTTACAAAACAATTTAAGTCATGAGTGAGATTTTTGTTTTCGAATTAGTTTCTTTGTAAACCTATAAGTATGAGTATTTATTTGTTTGTAATTAATAAAAAATATTGTTATTTCTAAATTTATTTTTTCACAAATTTGGTATCGAGTCATTAATCCTTTAGGCAATTGAGTGTGGTGAGGTTTATTGGGTGAAACACTTAGGTTTTCTTTAGGCATGATATCTATTTTTTTACTGGTTTCAAGTATGATCGGTGGAGAATGGGTTTATAGAAATATCAAAACCAAATGAAATGGAGGAGAGACTAAAAGAAATAAGGAATGGGTTTATAGAAATATCAAAACCAAATGAAATGGAGGAGGAGAGATTAAAAGAAATAAGGAAGAAACATATTAAAGAGTTGTTTATTATCCAACAAAGAGTTCATGAGACTCTTTTCTCATGTATTGCGGCAACAAACATGTCAAAGGAAGTAAGGTCAATCTTAAAAAAAAGCATTTTTAGGTGATTCAAAGGTTATAAGAGTGAAATTGTAAGTGTGACTTTTGAACCTTGATAATGAAGAATGATGAATAAGTTGTTGATTTTATGTCACAAATAATGAAATAATTATAGCTAAAGTTTAGAGAAGCTTTACTCCAAAATTTGATAATGAAGTGGTAGCTTTAGAAGAAGCAAAAGATCTATCAGCGCACAATGTTGAAGAGAAGGCATTCCAAGTGAAGGAGAAAACCACCAAAAAAAGAGAAAACGATCAATTAGTAAGTAGAGGTTGAGGAAGAGGAAGATTTCGTAGTGGTCAAGGTCGTGGCCGTGACAGAGGTCGAGGAAGGAATGGTAGACAAAGACAATATGATGAACAAATTTACACAAAGAATAACACTCATTGTCATCATTGCAAAGATATAGACACATCAAAGGTGATTGTTGGTATAAAAAAAATGAATTTTGCAACAAAAACTAAAAAAGAAAACAAGTTTTTTATGGCTTGTATTTAAGCTAATCAGAAGGCAAGCTATTTATGATTTCTAGATAGTGGTTGTTTGAATCACATGATCGACATAAAGTCTTTATTCAAGGAACCAATACTTGTTGACTTGACACTATTTGACTAATACTTGTTGTAGTAGCACAAAATAGTTGGGATGTCTTTCAGCTCGATGTGAAAAGTGTATTTCTTCATATTGAATTCAATGAAGAAATCTTTGTACATCAATCATTGGGGTAGGAGAAGAAAGGTGAAGAAGATAAAGTTTACAAGTTAAGAAAGATGTTGTATGGCTTCAAGCAAGCATTAAGGGCATGATATAACAAGATATAGGTTTATTTTGTTCACACATGTTTTGAAAGGTGCTCATATGAACACACACTATTCGTAAAGTGACAAAAAAAAAATACAAGATTTTAATAGTAAGCCTCTATATTGATGATTTAATATATATTAAGAATGATAGAAATACGTGTGATGATTGTAAGAATTCAATGATGTTGGAGTTTAACATGTCTGATTTGGGGAGAATTAGGTACTTTTTAGGAGTTGAGGTTATACAAAATTTAGATGGAATTTTTGTGTTAAGAAAATATGCTCATGAAATTTTAGCAAGGTCTAAAATGGATAAAAGCAGTTTAGTGCAGAATCCCATAGTTTGAAAGACAAAGTTGACAAAAGATGGAACTGAAACCAAAATTGATGAAACTTTGTTTAAACAAGTGGTTGGTAGTCTAATGTATTTGACTGCAACTTGACCTAATCTGATGTATGGAGAGAGTCTTATCAGTAGATTTATGTCTTGTCCAACTGAGTCTCATTGGATTGCAGCAAAAAGAATCTTAAGGTATGTGAAAAAGTATTTTTGGTTTTATATTTTTAACTAGTTATGGAACTATTTCATGGTTCTCTAATAAACAACTTATAGTGACATTATATACTACTGAGGTTGCATATTGTACTTGCCAATGTGTTTTCCATCCGTTAAAATTTAATTTTTTGGGAAAGGAGCATATTGATATAAGATTTTACTTTATGAGAGATTTAATAAAAGACAATATTACTAAGATAAGGATATTGGAGAAACTTTGTCATATAAAAAATAAGAGTATCCTGATTCAGTGTGATAATAACTCCACCATAAATCTATTAAAATTTATTTTTTTATGAAAGGAACAAGTATATTGATATAAGATTTTACTTATGAGAGATTTAATAAAAGACAAAGTTTTAGAGTTGAATTATTATAATTCTCAATATAAAATTGCAAACATAATGGCAAAGCCATTCAAATTAAAACAATTTTTGAAGTTAGGAAATATGTTAAGAATGATCGATAATTCAGTAGTAAACTAAATGCTTTTAGCATGACGAGGGGATTGAAGTGTTGTAATTAATTAATTGCTTTATTTTTCTTTTCTAATTTTTTATTTATTAGGCATGTTTAGACGGAGGTCCTTATTTTTAATTCATCTAGGGGGTGTAAATCGTGGTTCAGTTAGATTTTCTGAGTTTGAGATGGCTAAGAAGCCAATAGAATAAAACAGTGTAATTCGTTTTCTATTCAATAAAATATTTTCTCAAATTTATAACAACGTCTGACCTTTAACAGGTGTGGGGGAAAACTATGTCAAAGGAAAAAAACATAGTGAAACAAACATTGAAGAGATCAAGAAAATTATAGAAATTTCTTTAAATCTGAAAATTGAATGTGCCATATCAAAATTTTACACATCTATTAAGATTAAAAAATGTCAAATCATAAATTTTAAGATGATATAATAAAAATGTTGATGTACATGTATCACTACTCTTCATGGTTTAATGTGGAAAATCAAAATTGAATAAGACATCAACAATTTTAGTGAGAAATTTCAGAAGTCATTGACACAATTTATCATAATTACAAAATATCACTAAAATTGAGTTCTAGATCCAAAAGCATTGCTCTAGTAAAATAATGTTTATCGGAAACCCTAATGAGCTTTTGAAGAAGTTTGACAGTCTTGTCCTTTCGTATTCTTAGAAACGAGTTAAGACAGTGATTTAAAAAAATAAAAAGAATTGGAAATGTTTACAGCAACACCGGTTCCCCACCACAGAACGCTGTAAGAAGCGCTTATGGTCTCTGGGAACAGTCTCCCAACCACACCCATAATGGGAATACAAATGTGAATTACAAACTATATGAAAAAAAGTAATTAATTGAGGATTTCTCACTTTTTAGACTTCCTTTTACACCATTCTTTTTCCACTCTCTCTTCTTCCTTCCTTCTAATTTTAGTTTGTCAAATATTTTTCCCTTAAAAACCACTGTGACATTTTCACTTAAATATCAAAATGACACATCACAGTTCCTATTCTATTGAGGGTCAAAAGGTATATGTTACGTAAGTGGTATACTATCAATATTTTCTAAAAAACTATTTTCACATTAGTTTTTAAAGTTTTTTCCGGAGAGAAGTTATTCTTTTCATTAATAGTTCTATCATCAGAAGAGTCATTTATGTGCCCAGTTGACAATTTTTCTGACTTGTAGATGAGATTGCTTTTAACTTCTTTCTTTGATTTTTCTCCCTCAACAACTGCAACTTTCTCAATTACTCTTTCTCAACTTCAATTATTTTTCCACCATGATTACAACCTTATTCGATTCTTGTCCAAAATCCTACATTCTCAAATACATCCTAATTAGACAATCCAACCCACATCCATAAAAAAGTTAGAAAAGAAAAGAAAATCTTAAATTTCTAACAATCCATGGAAATCAAAATACAACAACCAATAAAGGGAGCTTGAAAAACACTTCTATTAGAATTGAAGAAGAAAGCACAAAAGAATGTTGAAGATGATAAACGAAAAAAATATCCAAGGGCAGCCTGAAGCTGAAAAACACTCCTATCAGAAAGACAATGACAGTGATAGTTAAATTGAAAGCTGAAGCTTAGACTAAGGAGGCAGGCAGCAGAAGCGGCCAAAAGATGTTCAAAGGCTACAACACTTTCTTTACTTACATCCAAGTTGTTTAGGAACAAGAAAAAATATTCAAAATCTAAATCTGAGGATGTTATTCAAGCTCTCAATAAACAGAACTTCAACAACACTACTTGAAGTTGCAATTTCTTGGTCTTAGATATGAAGTTACTATTAACGGAAGAATTCAACGAATAAAAACCTTAGGACTAACGTGAAAGAAATTTTCTTTCACAGGCTTTATCGGTCATCGTCCATATATCTTGGGGAACTCTTTGATACTTCACTTTTGTCTTAATGCAGATGTTTGGAATAGTTTATTTTGAAAAATAATCATTTTACATCCTAACTTCCAAAGATTTCTTTTAAAATTGATTTTCCACGAATCGCAACTAAATAACAACTCCCACTTGTTCATCCAACAAATAAAATGGGGCTTGAATTTCATAATCATACTACTTATTCGAGCAAAAGGATCACGTCCTAGAAGCAAAAAATATACATCAACGGACACAAATAGTATCTTAACAGAGCATCAGAAAATTCACAACACATGAACAATGCAGCCATAAATGCTCGAGGTTCTTTGGCACAACTATATGTGTAGTGTTATCTTATACATCACATCATTTTATTCTTACCTTGCTGGAAATCTCATCTCAGGTGCCATATCAAGCAGCACTTTCAGACTAAGAGCTCTCTTTCTCATACACATCATTGGCATATTTCCAATTAATAACTTTCCAAATGTTCTTCAGATAATCTGGTCTAACATTCTTGTACTGCATTAAGAAAAACAAGCATACATCAGAAATTATTTTGACAACGAATATGCATCTAGGAATCTCGGAAAGCGTGTTACCTTTTCCTCCTGATTGGCAAATAATAGCGTGATAAAAGTTTCAACATATCGTACGTGACGGAAAATTAATTTGTTTCTAAACTTGTGAGTATGTGAATATTCTATTCAAAGGTGAGTGTGAGGATTCCAATTTCTAACCAACATAAAGGACGAAAAAGAATATTCCATCGTAAGTTGTGACTTTACGTGAATTCTTGAAATTATAAGCTTCACTAAGCCTTCCAATTCAAAACCTAGCTCAAGAACGGGGGAGGATTACCCAATTCTTATAAGGACTATTTTGGCCCTATCCATAATCAATGCGAATCTTAACAGAAGCTAATCATAAACTTCTTAGACTTCGGAGAGAGCTATTGCATCATTTCCTACTTGTCTCTACTATTAGTTTATGTTCACGTTAAATTCACATTTTGATTCACTAAAACAAATCAGTAATATCAACTATCAGAATGCAAATAAATATAAAAGCTCTGGAAGAACGTTTGAAGGTCAAATTTCAGGATGAAAATTAAGTCAGACTATTGACTATGTTAGGAAACCAATTCTTTGTAATTCACATTTTATTAACATAAAAGTGTTAGGATGAAATAAGCTCTAAAAAAAGAGTTTAAAAATTGAGATAAAAGTAGTTCAATTCCATTTTAACTGAACAAATCTTATTTTGAAATTCCATTTGAAAACCAAAAATCAAATTCTGCAACCACCCAAACCGACCCTAAATTTGACCGCCAGCCCAATATTTCTTTGCATCTCGTAAGTCATAACCACCACTGAAAATATGCACAGGATTGCAATAACAACATTACAGCAACCACGCTGTCACTAGTGGATCACCAAGTCAATGTTACCTGTAAGTAGTACGCATGCTCCCAAACATCAATACCAAGCAACGGAACCAAATTTGGTCCCTTGGTAACCAGTGGGTCCTGCAAATAAAATGTTCAAAATTACATCCGATAACCAACAGACATATGCACAGAGCATAAATACTGTTCACTAAAGCTAGAAAATGAGTATGAGGATTGAGAAAAGACGAAAACGCTAACTAGTTCCTTCTCTTTTCTATAGTTTTCGCTATAGAAATATTTATATATCCTGAACACCATTAACATTTGAAGAAGTCCTCCACATTGCAACAATGTCACTCAATTTTAATTGGGTCCCTACACTTTTTTGTTAATTAGAATTGAGTCCTGGCTATTTTAAAATGTTGTAAGCAGGTCCCTGTAATCATTAATTGCTATAGCTTCATTAAAACTGAACTCACATTACTGAAACTTGTCTTACAAGGTCTAGAAAAAAGGAACACAGGCCAAATAGCTTCTGCACCCTTCGACTATAAGTCAGCCATTGATTCAGAGGCAGCAAGATTAAATAGATCTAGAGAGAAAAAGTTCAGCTGAGGTCTGTTGGTGGTTGGGTCTAGACTAATAAAGTGATAGAAGCAGTTCAATAGCCAGATCAGAAAAGCATAAAATGGAAGACAAAGAGAATAAACAGTTTAAAGAGATAAATTGGGGAAAAACTGATAAGATATGGTGGCAGGTGGCTGCAGGTCCCCCCGTGGTCAGACTTAAAGCTAAAACAAATGAGAACTTGAGAGGTTGCTCTGTCTCAGCAACAATAACGAGAGGAAATGAACAAAAAGGATGGAAGGACAAATAAAATATTGTTGGTTTACAAAGGTAAATATAGTTTGATATGCATATAATACATTTTATTTTTGTCCACCAGGCAAGATGTTCTTTACCTAGAGATATAAGAATTTATGAAAGTATGTAAAGACTTGACTATAAATTTAATACAACGTGTGTAAGGACTCTAGCAATTTACACCTACAAATAAACTTGAAGCCTAAAAAGTAAAACGCACTTTACAAAGCCATATTATTATAGTATTGTTTGGTAAAGTATTCTTTGACTGCTGAATCTCATCGATTTAACATAAGGAATATAAACTATTCGAAATAGTAATATGAAGTAAAAGATCTTGAATGGTGTGAGAACTTACAAGAGATACAACAGAAATACAAAAAGGCAGAATTGGAGGCCAAACCAAAAGACTACTTCCATTTATTTTCTTTTTAATATGTTACTGATGATCTATGAAGCCTCTTGGGAACATGTAGACAATGAGGAGGGGCATTGAAGGTGGAAGGGTCAGTTTACCTGGTTGGCAGTGGTTTCAACTACAAGCCTCTTCAACTCTTTGTCCAGACCAAGCCACTGGCAAGGCAGTACAGAATAATTAAAACGAAACAGCATTTCAAACAACGACCAAGACATTAAGCTTATGCAAGGAAAGAAAATATTCTGGGAATTTCAGAATCTGACTAACTCACCACCCAACCAGACCCCTGCACTGCTGCACCTTCTGCATTAACTTTTTGTATCAATGCTTCAAAAGAGCCAAAATGCGTGTCAATAGCCCATCCCAGTGAACCCTTGGGTGGCTCACCACCTCCTTCCTGCACAAGGGCAGAAGTTTTATTAGGTAAAAAACAACCAAAGACAAAATACTTTCCAAAAAAACATCAAGATACAAACTTACACGAACAGGAGCTAGATTTTTCCAGAAAATAGAATGGTTGACATGACCTGCAGGAAATGATCCTTAGCTGTGCAGGAAATGTAGAAAATGACCAAGGAAGATATATCCTGGCTCCATCACTCAAAAGTTTGTCTGGTTCATTTTAAAACCAGGCATAATTTCTCACACAGAGTAAAATATGAAAAACACAAACAACGACTCCAGATTACACTGCAGTAATGCAACCACTGCTCATTCTCATCAACCAATCCATCTTAGCATAGAAGCTAGACACCAACCACCCCCTTCAGTTTCCAAGCAGAATGACAACGATAAAGTTTTGGGAAACATTACAAGCACTCAAAGATCCATGTTACACAACTACTACATGTGAGTGAAATTAAAATTATGTTCGTTCGAGTACGATAGAAACGGAATGGTCGTCGCTTTAATCATCTGTGCATCAATGCCTAGGATACAATACAATATGTTACTTTCACTAAGTACTAAGCAAATCCCCACTCCCCTGCTTCTATTTAACACCTAAAGGTCAATTAACTTATTATCCACAGTCACCTATTCAGGAATCAATTTTAATTGAATCAACAAATGAAGTCATTTGCCGCAATTTAAGATTCAATACAGCAAACTAAAAAGAAAGAGAAAAAGGGAAGCAGACCTCCGCCATTGAACTTGATAGCGGCCTGGAGCTTAACGACGGCAGCGGCATCGCCCTTGGCAACGGCATCTTGGTGCTGCTCGAGGGCCTTGTTGTAGTTAGTGATGTAAGTCTGGTGGTGCTTCTGGTGGTGGAGCTGCATGATTTCGCCGCTGATGGCTGGCTCCAGAGCGCCATAGTCGTAGTCTAGATCAGGTAGCGTGTACACGTGGAGGCCGCGGGAATGAGTAGCCACCGCGTCATTGCGGAGGAGTGAGGCTAGGGTTTTTCTGGTGAATAGGGCTCGCGCAGCCATCGATAAAGATATGGAAACGATTCTGCAACACAGCTAGAGTGGATGGAATATTTTGTCGCCAATGCTACTAATATTTGATCTAATACATATTATATAACTAATTTTTCACGTATTGTTTTCTTTTTAGTAATATTTCTAAACACAGTGAGTGTGTACACGCGTCCATAGCAGCACAGCCATAGCACCACCTGCCCACCATATTAACATTTTCCGCCGTCTATTTATTTGCTGCTATTATTTTATTCAGGAACAGTTCACGAGTTAAGCAATATCATGATTTGCCTCATTCGTATCTGATTCAAAAATAAAACTTGTTTGATCTAGATATTCTCTTGCACTAAATAGGCGAATTCATAGACCGTTAATTTCTATCGATTGCTAATTACGTGTTACACGATGTGAGTGAACTCTTCTCTACTTTTTTAGAATATAACTTGTATGTAAATTAGTTTTAACTTTATTTTTGAAAAACTTATTTTCATCTCATACAATGAATATTTGTTGCATCTTGGATTCTGAATTCTATATCCAAGGACATTACTGCTACTGAATACTTCCTTCCATTGCCGCTGCAATCTGGACTGATATCAGGGAAACCTTCAAATTGCAACAGTAAAATCGAAATTTGCAGCTTAAAAGAGATTTGATGAGCCCTCATCAAGCTTATATGACATTGAGTCGGTTTTCACTGAGATCTCACGAGCTGAATAGACCCAGAAAAGATTTGATGAACCTTCATCAAGGTTGTAATGCCAGAATTTTACAAATTGAAAGTATTTCCTTACGTTAACATGATAAATGGATGTTCCCACTCCCAGACCCTAATTATTTTACTTGCCTTTACTTTTGTTTCTTTTTAATTAGATGCTTCTTCATTTCATTCACTCGTAACCATATCTGCCACTCGCTTTAATTGAAGTAGACAACAAGAGAAGTAAAATCAACAGGGAAATAAGAAATATTTTTTCTTGGTACTATCCTTAAAAGAGCATAAGTTTCAATTTACATTACAATATACAAAGAAAAGATAGATGGCACTTGTAAAGTTGAAACCAAGAACAGTATAATGCATTCGTCATGCTTCGAATAATTCAGTTTCCAAAAATAAATAATACAATAAAGACTGGAAGAAATGACTACTTTGGGTATAGGAATACAATCAGGACATATCTAAAACACACAGGAAAAACTGTGAATAAAAGAAATAATAACCGGTAGGTGTTTATACGTTATTCAGGCAAGAAAGAAGTTTGAATATCTATACGAAATTATAATGTAACATGATGTGAAAACATCACCAGAAAATGTATGCTACTATAAGACATATCTGTTGGCCAATAGAATTACGACATGACCATCTTGTTCCCCTCCCTAATATTGTTGGTCGGCAAACGGTTCTGAACATATTAGACTATAGCTACTGAGAAAAATGACAGAGACATGTATTTGGCAGCAATTCCACTTCCTAATTCCAAATGGATCATGGGTGTCAACCCTCTATAAGGACTATAACTGTTCTTGACAATGCTATAACCAAAGCCCATTAAACATACTAGTCATTGCTCTTGCTCCATACAGGGGACATCTGTCTCTGTCCAATTGTATCACTCACAACTGCACTTCCATTTTCCACATTGATCAGAGGATCAGATTCAGCTTCTCTTGCCTGGAAACGTTAAGAAGAAATAGTGACAGAATGTACTTCTAGAAATGATTGTGACAGTGCAAAAATTAAGACATGCAAAGTTGGCCGAACAAACCTGGGATGCTTGTGATGAAGCATCAACAGCTTTTTGCTGGTTCTCAAGTGTGCAATAGTAAGAATATAGAATCATCCCCATCAAGGCTATCAAAATTCCCAGAATGTTTCTCCAGCTAAATGGGTCTTGGAGTAGTATGTAACCAAATGCCAAGACAAGGCATGTCTTCAGGTGTCCAAGAACCTGATAGGTGACAGGAGATGTCTTTCCAATAACAAGGAATGTACTAAAATTGACTGAGATGGAGATAAGGCAGGAAAGAATAATGAAAACCTGCAATGCAGAAAGAACCAGTTGATAACACGTTAAAAAAAAGAGTTGGAACTTGAGAAGACTTGCTTAATAATTTAACTCTTACCGTCACTTGTGTTGTATACTTGAAACCAAATACATTTTGGTTGGTTAAAAGTTTATCCAGATATGGACCGCAGATTAATAGGGTTGCTGCTTGATATGGACATGATTGATACAGAAGCTGGGTGGAAGAAACCTTGAACTTCTTTTGGATAGTATTTGTCATCTAAAAGCAACTAATTAAGGACAAGACACCAAATAAAACAATGATATCCCAGGAAAATAAATCAGACAATCATCTGTGTAAAGCTCTCAAGTGCAATAAAACCTTATATTTACTTCTAACTATCTTCAAATAACATAAATGAGAACCCCTAGATAAAGAAAATGAACTTGTCCAAAGTCAAAGGAAACAAGGGCTTCCAGGTCAAAAATGAAGCTCTGCATGTAAAGCCTTGCCTTGCACAATTTAAACAAGAAAACCCAAAAAGAAATGAAGTTAGGGGTATGATTAGTTCTTCAACCACCTCATGTACCTTGGTGCAGAAGATAATCACTTTAAGTGACCAAGGCAAACACAGAATTTCTTTCCTGTATAATTGGCTGCATAGTCCATAAATTATTGAATATGTTTAACAAATAGAGTATAAAATAATAAATGTCAAAGTTGAACACGTTCAAAAATAAGTCCCCAGTATCTATAATATTCAATCTATCACAATTGATCAGACAATATTGCAAAAAAATTCGTGGTAATGCAAATGAAATTATTTAAAGGATACAATCTGAGCAACACAAGTTGTAATCACTGCAAGAAAAGATAAGAAAGAGCCAAGAGCATTGAGCTGCAAATCTGTGACAGTAGCAATCCCGACACCCAGAAGGAGGATACTAAGGGCAAATTGAATTCTCTTACTGCAATAACAAATGAAAAGGTAACAATGAATTTTATTTGAAATACTAAAGGAAGGTCAGCTCAAACAGTTAAATGTGCATAACAATTAGATACAAGCATACTTGAGGTCCGAACATCAAGTGTGTGTATGTGTGTGTGAGAGAGAGAGAGACAACAAATAACACAAAAAAAAAGTAAGTAAATGAATCAATTCTTTCAGTGACTATTACATAACTATCATTTCGAGTATATATCAACAATCAAACATAAAAAATCATAGTACTGACAAGAAGCTAAATGGAACCTGAATCTCTTCCCAAGAAAAAGGGTCTCCAACAGTACAGTACAAGGAATGATTGCCAGCTTGGTCATCTGAAAAGGAATATCACAGGGATATTCAGAGTCAACAGTAATCAAATGAAAAAAACATAACCATAACAAACCTACCTGATAGAAGCCAACAGAATTAAACCCCAGGCTCAAATTTAAAAGTCCAATTGAGATCCCATTTAAAATCCCAAATCCCATCACAGCTTTCTGCTCAAAAGGTTTGTGCTCAAAGAATCTCATTTTGAGAGCCACATGAAGGGAACAAAATGTTACAAGCAGATGCCAGCTGGTTAAAGTTGTAGCTGCGTATCAAAAAGGACAAATTTCAAAAACATGCAAACCTCAGACAATATATTGAAGTGTAAACATGAAAGCTCAAATTTGCACATAGATAGATGGAAATAACCTAAACCATTACCATAAACCAAATTTCAAAGGAAACAAGTTTACGTTCTTTGTCAATAGGACAGAAAACAGGTAAATTAAAAAACACAATAATGATAAGTAATATCTAATGTTCAGGCACTTCCAGAAAACCAAATCAATGATTATAATTTTTACCAGGCAACTTATATATTATTCACATTACTAAGCAGTTGTATAGATTGCAGAAAAAAGAGGTAAAGAAAACAAAATACTTAACTTGGTAACGCCTAGCGAATACAGACAACAATAGATACGTCCAAAGTGGCAATATTTAATTCAGACAAAGAAGGGATATCAACAATCCAACAGATCATATCAATTTCCGCATATAGTATCCAGGAAACTAAATTCTAGACATAAAGGCAACATGACAAATTGTAAAATTCGACAAAAACAATCTCCAACTGACACTTCTAGTTTCTCTAAGGGCATGGGCAGTTGAGGTGGTGGAAAATGATTGTCAACCAAAAGTGATAACGAAAAACATTTTCATTTCCACCTTCTCATGTCGAAGGAAGCAAGTATGGAGTAATTTTCACTATATAACTTCCGCCAAAATAGCCAACCAGACACACCCCAGGTGAGTGCATAGTCTAGATCGCTGGCACAATACATCACAAGGAGTAGCAGCAAGTACAATGGATCAACTTCCAAGTTCCAATAAAAGAGGCAAGAGGAAGAGAAGGGTTAAAATTATGAATCTTCAATTGTAATAGCACACATGAAATCAAACAAGCACTGATGGAAAAAGTAGGTTAGTAAAGGAAGAAATGAAAGACACAAAACACAAAAAAAGTGGCAAACATAGAAAACAAAACAAGGGTACAAGCTTGCAGCAATCAAGAGGGAAGTTACTTTACCGAAAATGAAATGCAATGAACTCATCAGTGCCTTATTGCAAATCACAATGGACACAGATGAGACCACAGAAAGAGTCAACGCGCCCACAGTTCCCAGCTGGAAACGCTCTCCCTCGCCCATCTTCGTCTCTGCTCCAAGACCTGAAAATCCAAATCCAATCCGAAACAAAAAGAAGCATCCCCAATTTCAAAACATCAATCAGAAGGGGAATCGGACAGCACCCAAGTTCCATCAACAACAAAAAGAAGTTGAAACAGCAGAAGCAGCCATACCCAGAAGAGAAAAATGACAACTTTACCCACCCACGAGCCGGAAAGCGGAGCAGGCGGAGAATTGAGTGAATTGAGCCAAAGGGGTTTACGATTTGGAAGAAATTTAGATCGATTGAGTGATTTAGGGTAGAAAGAGAGTGAGTGGTGAGATAAGCAGGAAAAGAAGGTAAAATGGAAAAGGGTAGCAAAGTAAGAAAGTGGGGAAGGAGAAGGAGTATGGTTGTGAGGAAGAGCAACTAGATGCAGAAGATGGAGAGTGGTGATGAATGGAATGCTTGATATTGTTATGATATGTGTAGAGAGTGAGTGAGGCAGCAAAGGAGATTTGGTAGTAAAACACTTAAAACACTATGAAATATGGAATTAATTAGAGTTAATTGAAATGGGGTTTGGTAATGGGCACACAATTAGTGGCTTCAGATCCATAGTCAAAACCAGACTTTGCTTCCAAGAGAAATGTTAGGTACTAGGGGCATACCTGTGTCCAGACACTTTTTCCTTAACAAAATTTAATGGCTTCAATTATAATTATAATTATAATTAATAATAATAATGAAAACACAGTATCTACATCTAATTAATAATAAAAAGTAAAGTAAAAATATAATGAAAATATTAATTATTGTAAGATTAGTAAGGTATAATATATCAAAAGATAAGTATGTTTTAGTATTTTTATAATATTATAATTAAATAAGATTACTTAGATTTTTTTTAAAGTAACTACAGTTCATTTTTTGTAGTTTCTTAAATATTATAATATTAATAAAATTAGTTGTCCTTATTAGAGTCAAAATTATGTATAAAAAATAGTTAAAAAAACTACATTATTAATGGTTATATATTATTATTATTATTATTACTCATATTATTTTATTGATTAATTAATAATACAAATTTAATTAATGATGATCCAAATTAATTATATTGATCAGATTAATTATTTCTGCAATAAAATGATAATTGTTTTTAAAGTTAAAATCAAAATAGATTAACTCAGTTGACATTTTAATACATTATTTTAAATTTTATAATTAGAATATTTTTATTTCTGGTGTTTTTTTTAATTCTCATTCAATTGTAAATTTTTATGTAATTGATAATTATTTTAAAATATATAAAATAATTTTTAATGAATTAATAAGGTAAAATTTCAAACTTACAGTTATTAAAATTAAACCCCAATTTAGTTAGTTATTTAATCAATATTGTTGATATTTTTATGTTTTCGATAAATAAAAAGTATCTCTGTGCTGGTATTAATTATAAATAATTGTAAACAGAACTTTAAATGAGTTGTTGTATTAAATATTGAAAGAATTACTATGAGAATATAATTTATCTGTATTTAAGACGTAAAATTAAACTCTTTTAATTAAACATAAGAATACAGAAATTTTCACTATTTTATTATAAATATAGAATTGTTTATGAAAAATAACTTTTTAAAACTTAAAATAATATATTTTCTTAAAAAAGTAGTATGATAATTAATTATTATGACTGGTTCCGTTGTTTTTTTTAAATGATTCGAGCTCGTGTACCAAAATAACTACATCTATCATGAAATAATTTTATTAAAAAACGTTATCTATAATTTTTAGATCCCCATGCTTATTTTAGTTTCTTAAATTTATTTTAATATTTTAGTTCTTACAAAATTAAGATGTGTTAAATTGGGTATTGACTAATAAATTGTGTAGAGTAACGAGTTATATAATAATTAATTTCACATGCATGTTAAATTATTTATAATTTTATTAGTTAATGTTAGTGGAATCAAATTAATTCAATTCTAAGTGAAATAGTTTTTTTACCATAATATTTATAATTTAATTTTAATATTTTAATTCAAAATTAATGTGATTTTTTTTCCTTGTATATTCTATTAATATTATGAAAAAGGTAATAATTTCTTAAAGATAGTTTAAAAACAAATATAGTTAAAAATAACACTGAATTCTATTAATATCATTTTAAGTAAGTAAATTATCTTTTTGTGATGCAGATATAATTAAATTCTATAACAAATAATGTTTAGGGTGTTTGGGAGTTTGCAAAACTAATGTATTTTCTCTCGTGCTTGTGAAAGTAGGAGTTGTGATGTTGCACCTATTTATTATTGTAGAGATTTTGCAATGTTGAGAACAATTACAACTATTAAGAATGTTAGGAAAATATTTTGGAGTTGTCCCAACTATGTGATAAGAGTTACAGGGTTTTGTTTTGTTAAATTTTCAATCTTTTATGTTTTATTTTTTGTTTTGTGAAGGTTAGTTTAATGTATATGGTTAATTTGTTTTGTGTCATAGTTCTATTAAAAAGTAGAGTAACAGGGAAGAAGTGGTGCGTGCATTATTTTCAATAGTGCATTCAAAATATTGGTAATGAAAGAAATGTAATTATTGTGAGACAAAAGAAAAAAAAATATATAGTCTAGAGAAATCTATAAAGGTTTTCAAAAACTTGGCATAGTGATGAACTTTTTTTGTTTTGTAATTAAAATAATTATTGCGATATTGTTGGTGAAATTTTCACAAGAAGTTGTAAGACGTAAATCTTTCTTAGTATATATGATGGTAAGACGTAAATTACTTGTATTGACTCCAAGTAATGAGTATAAGATGGTTGCTATATTTGTATTAAGTATATGATGAAAGGAAGTAATGATAACATGGACTTAGCATATAATTTGATAGAAGTAACAAATATAAACAATTAATAATGTTAACAAGAACATAGTTAAGTATAGTTGAACTTCATAATTTATTAATAATTTTGTTCTTCAAAAGACTTCAAATAAATGATAAGCAACATTCAAACACGTCTAAATTGTTATGGAAATACATCTTAATTGTATTTGAAATGCATACAAAAATACAATAAATAAAAATACATCAAAGAACATTGTGGCTTCAATATAGCACCATTCATATTTTTCAATTTATGTCTGTTGTTGTAATTGTATTTTCAATGTTGTCAGTAGTTGATAATTGATTTGATGGAAGTGATTCAGTTAGTTAAATTGGGATGGTTGAGGTGGTTGGTTAAGAAAACTAGGTTGATTGAGATGGTTGGTTAAGAAAATTAGGTTGACTGAGATGGTTGAATTGGATGAGATAGTTGCTATTCAGAGGCTTCAGTGGGGAGCGATGGACATGACTTTTTATTGTGTCTACTTAACTATCAAAATCTTCTAAGTTATACTTAATATTTGAGAGTCCTTAATCTTTAGCATTTATGTCATCACTGGACTTATCATCATCATCCAAAAACAACAAATCTTCTTTACAATTTTGTTGGTAAACTTCCACATGTGTTCTTAAATTGTAACACTTATTTTACTCTTTCAATTGTAAGTGTTTCTTACTCCCAATCACTTATTCATCATATAACACATAAACTTTCACATTACTTTCACATAACTCTTCATTTAATTCATTTTCTACATCATATTAAACATGCACATTCACACGTTTTTCATATACAAAAATATCCTCATCGAGACCATAATTTGATTGTTTAATAAGGTCTACTAAGCAAGAAGAATCTTCAGAAACATCATCAGTCTCTTGGACATCAGCTAAACCCTCACCACCAATCGATCTTATATCAACTAAACATTCATTACCTAACCCCACAATTCTTAAAACCACATCACCTAAATTCAATCAACTAAACTCACATCAGCTACACCTCCTTTATCTCACTCTTTACCTGTATGCTTCTCCAAATAAGCAATGTAATATGAATCTTCAAGATTATTAGACTCCACATCCCCTTATACCTCTTCATCATAATTACCTTGCACAAGTCAATTCTCAATGTCAGTTTCATCAGTTTACACACTCTCTAGAGGTCCATTACTCTGATCAAATACATTCCACAATATTTTCTATTACCTCAGGTTGGGAAACCATATATACAACAAACAAATGCATTTCACCTGTTGTCATCAACCAACATGTGCAACATATCTTCCAACACAGACCCATCAATAGAATATCATAATTTCAACATAAAAATTTCTAATATTTCAAAATAGTTTTATCTATCTAGGTCACATGACCATGTAGATGTTTGACCATCATATTTCATCCTCTTAATATTTACAAATTTCATGATAGACCAACAACTTCAAAACCCTCTCGTATATGACAACCAATAAATATACAACTATGTCAAATATGAAAATGCATACATAAATCACTTATATTTATAACAAGCAAATCCAACAACACATACATCAACAAACAATACGTGAATCACTAATAGAAAACATTTGCATGGTGAGACAAAAAACTTAATTACTCACAAAGTGTAATCAAATTAAAAAAATTATATTATTAATTACTTACAACAACCAAAATCCTATCAAACACAATATTTTAATCTCACAATTAAGTTATAAAAAAACACCACAACAATGATAAAAAAATCATGAAATGATACTAATATTAGGAACTGAACGAGAAATCAACGAATTACACAAGCCTAAAACAACTCAACCATTAAACGTGACAAATATCATAAGACTATAAAAAAAAAATCATATCTTGAAAACTCACAAACATTCCATCAATCATAAACCATGCATAAATTTTTGTCTTCGTGTCCCTATAAATAAATTTAATTTTAATACACAAAATATTTTTCAACGAAAGAATGATGTCAAAGATCAAGCAAGATTTTACCTAAGATGAAAATATCACAACACAACCACGTTTCGTTATACCATTAGCCAATACAACAATTTTAAAAAGAATAATTACTTTAACTTATTTTAATTTAAATGAAAAATAAATTGAAAACTTAAAAAATATCAAGATTACATTACTTCAAAAATATCAAGATTATATTAAGAAAATGGATCACATATTAGGACAAAAAAAGTCCATTTAACCTAAATTTCACAAATGATTTCCTTTTCAATTTAGAGACTAAAAGTAAAGTCCTAAATGAACTACGCACATTTGACTCTGTGCCAGCTAGACCTCACCAAGATCTACTTATTTAATAAAATTAGAATCTAGACCAAATCTCACAAGTTTTATACCGAGGATCAAAATCTTATTTTCCCCCTTTTATTCTATTCTAATACCTTCCATCGGATTACATTTGATTCGATCGTTCCATTCTTTATTACCCATCCAAATAGAACCATAAACGAGCAAAAGGATAACAATTTGATGCAGATGTTAAATTAAAAGGGAGTTATCATTCTGTCCCAGAGTAATGGTAATGGTATACTACCGACACTAAAACAAGACAAAATTGGTCAACAAACTCTCCTAACAATTGTTTGATCCCACGATGTTCGAGGATATCACTACCAACAAACTCAAGTTTCTCCCAAATATACACATGTAAAGATAAAAGAAAAGGAAGGAAAAGTTGACACTATTATTTTCCACTTATTCGGTCAGAACACGACCCCTCTGCTTATGTATATCCTACAAAATACCTATGTTAACACGCTCAATACATCTTCTCATTGCTCTCGCCAGATTTCTCTTTCCTCTCCGTTGCCACCTTCGGAACTACAGTTACAGCTTTTTGTGATAATGAAACACCTGCACAATCTTCTTTCTCATTCCTTGTCGACAAACTTGGTTCTGTCAGTGATTGTGATTTCTTGAAAGAACCAAACTCAATACTCTTCCATTTAGATTCTTTTGGGCATGAGGAACTCTTGTCTTGCTTAGTTAACTGACCAGACTCTGAGCAGACGCTCTGGTGATTGCCTTGAAGAAAGGGGAAATCTTTCGTTGAGAGCTGAACTGACGTTGAACTACCCTCCATTTGGGTCTCAGAACAAACCTTTGGAAGAAGGGGGAAGTCTTCTTTAAAGAGTTGAAAAGTACTGTCATCCATGTCAGTCACAGAATGACCCTTCACTAATGGGAGAGAGAAATCTTCATTTGAAGGCTCAGACATACTCGAATTACCATAAATGCCTGTCTCAGAATGAATCTTGGCTAATGGGGCCTGTGTTGACTGTGTAGCCTTGCAATTGCATGGAAGAAGGGGGAAATCTTCGTTCGAGAGATCAAAATGCCTTGAATCTGAATCACCATTACTGATGTCTGTCTCATAGTGAACCTCCTCCTCTTGTTGCCTCTTCGAAGGTGAATTGGGCAGCACATTGTGCTTTGCAGAAGTATATCTCCTTGCCCTGTTCGCCCTTCCACGTATATTCCAGTAGGAACTATAGTTCTGCAAGATTCAACCATATTGGGGATGATATAGTGTTTTATTGTCACAATATACGGTCCTTTTTAACTAAACTTCTCCATAAACACTTGTAAGAAGAGAAAATAAGTACATTGAGCTTCTCCATAAGCTATAATCATCTTATGCACCTTAGCTTTTGAAGAAAAATTAAAAAAACTTTTATAAATTATGTGCACGAGTTGATTTTAACTTACATGAGATGCCCCATTTACTTTACCTTCTAGTTTCTTCTCTTGTATAAGTGTGGCTATGTAAATTTATCCAAACAAGGCCTATATAGATAAAGTTTCAGAAGAAAGACATTATACCAAGTCAGGGATGTATGTGCCTGTTCCACGTGATTTCCCTCCTTCTTCAAGGCTGTAAGTTCGATGATAAAGTGTCTGTCCTGGGATATATACATCTGTACCGCCTTGGTAAAACATACTCCAGTTTTGCTGCCTTGATAGTGCAAGGATATCATCCTGAGAAGGCCTCGAAGAGGAACTGGAATGTACAGTTACAGGCATGGCATAGTTACGATACAGCTGAATATATTGTAAGCCACCATAGTAACTTTCACCATCTCCACGGAGGACACACTCTTCAGATCTTCCAGTACCAAATGGAGAAACCGGAACATCAACATCCGCCCTTTCTCCTTTCCCATTCCGGTCCAAAGTGCTGAAGAAAAAATTTTCTAGTGCTGCACCCATGTCTTCTCCTGGAAGTGTGAGGATCTGCTTAAGCCTTCGAGCACCGTATGAGAGAGCAAATCTTAGCCGATGTAAACTGGCTGCAGGTATGTAAAAAGGAAGGCAAATAAGTGGAAGAAAACTATGAATTTTAAAAGGTAAACCATTAGAGTGTCAAAATATCATGAAACATCATACTGTCTAAATATTTCAGTATCATATAAACTTCAAGTCATCATCGGAGTATATCAAATATCAATAATATATAATGATATTTAAGTAAGCTTTGATGCATTTTCACCAGTATGCTGAGTTGTCGTGAACTTGTAGATGTTCTTAAACGTAAAGATCTTCTAAACTATAAAACTTTACATAGGGTAAAATTTGGATCTACTAAATACCACAAGTCCTTTAATCATTATGAAGAATGGAAGCTCAAGCAACAACTAAAGTGTTTATGCATACCGTAAATCATATGTTTTTTTTTTTGTTACCATGTTAAAAGTGTAAAGTATCCCTCAACTTTAGTAGGAAAAAATAAATTACCTATGTTTACACTGCGGCCTAGGTTGTTGTCATTTCTCAGAGGATCCAAGATGTTCATGAACTTGACGGGAAATTCATGGGCTGTAGGCTCAGATGCCCTTGCAGGAAAAGAGCACATATTCTTGTAATTTCTGAGAAACTCTTTCTCGAGCAAGAATTCTCCCTGATCGCATTCTGGTGTCTCTGCGACAAGCAAGTGAGTATGAGTATATCAAGGACTGAAGATTGAAAATGCATCTAACTGCTTACACTGATGCTTACACATTGCAACACTTACCAGCAATTTCTGGAAGGGAGGATAAGGCTTTTGGACCCCATATACTAACATAATTATGGTCCCAATCAAATGAGCCATAGTAGTCTAAAAATATGTATAGCACCTGCTAGTAGTAGTAATTCAGTGGTTTATTCTTGAAGTGTAAATAAAGATGCTGAAAGGGTGCATAGAATATTATTGATGGAAGACGTGACTCACCTCTAGAGGACCACGCACTGAAGAGTGAAAACGATTGATAATATACAAGACTAATATTTCAATCGCATATGTCGACAACAGGCCGTGGTGTCCACCAAGAAGTCTGCTCTCATAATAGCACCAAGCTTTGATTAAGATTATACTGCGCTTGAAAATATGATCCTTTCCAACAAGTTGGTCAACCTAAAATATTTCCAATTAAAAAAATTAGCAAAGCCTGGATATAAACTGAAAACAAAATATTCAGAAACATGGGCGAAGTTTCTGTTTGCAATTAAAAATGAAGTAATAGTAGAATTTCATTAGAAGGATAGAGATCAACAAGTATTTGAAAGATGTTTTTCAACAAAATAAGGATACATTATGAGGATGGAGAATTGGTAACAATTATTTATCAAGAAAACGAATGGAGTAAGAGAATGGAAAGGGAAAGCAAGCTGGAGGTAAATATTAATTAATACAAATACCTGCTCCAAGAAACGTAGGGTATAAAGTCCAGCCATCTGGTTGAAAGAGATGTCAACTGCTATATTTTTCACTGTACATTTCAAAAGCCGGACCTGGAAACCATCATCCAATGATCCAAACATAAAAAAGGTAAGTCTAATAACAAAGCTAAGGAGATATCCTTTGACAACAAGAACATTAAACACCACTTCTAATAAGGTCAATCACAGAAAAGGATTAATTGTTTAATATAAAAGCCAGGAAGACAATGATAGCAGTTTAAAAGAAAATTTGTTTCTAAACCTGTGCCCGTATGTCTTGTACATCTTTTACTTGGTATTCAGGGTCATCTACACTTTGAAGTACATTCAATACTGACTGTGCCAGATCCTCCTCTGCATCTTCATGACTAAGAGCAGTCAAGTCAATATCTCCATCAGGAAGATAGGTTTTTAGCGGAACAGAACCAAATGGCAAGACCTGTAGGATATCCAAAGAGAGGAAAAACATTCATTTTCAATCACCACTTTCATGGTATAAACATAATTCAATCAACTTGTGCAGCAAAAATGCTTTTAATATTTAAGTGCACTCAAGGTTAAAAAAAAATCTGTAAATTTGATATTGAGTCAACAATGTTCACCCAATTCCAGAAGTCAACAATGTTCATCCAAGCAATCAATGACTGGCAAAATACTTCAACATCATTTCAATTCAGGCATTTAAAAGCTTTTAAAACTACAGATCTCATAGTATAGAGAAATGAATTTTATCAAATGTGGTCGGGAAACTACAGGTTGCACATATCCAGGCAATAATTTTGGGCTGGTTGGGCACAATTTGTGCTTGCATGCTTGTTATTCCATGAAGTATCAATTCATATAAATTCAAAAGAATGGTGGTCAAGGTGAGAGGAAGAGCACAGTGTAAAGGAAACTAAAACCTGGCATGAAAATTTTAAGCCAGCCCGCAGAAATAGGATTATGTTGATCACAAGACTTGCAAATGATAACATGGTTTTCCTAACATTATGTTTTTTAGATATCGAAATATAAAAGGGGAAATAGATGGAGTCAATAGGGTAAGGTATCAATCTGCACGTGTAAGGAATGGTAGAAGTATAAAGAGCCAACAATATGGTTGTAAAATCATGCTAAGACAGTGGAATAAATAATAAAATCGCATTAAAATGGCTCTTAAAAGAAAAGTATGATATGGGAAAAGGAAAAAAAAAAATCCATCAATCATTTTCACAAAACATAAAAGAATATTCATAGCATACATCAAAGTGAATCTAATTATGTACAAACAATTTAAAGCAGCAAAAGAAACAAGAACACCCAACTAATTATGAGGGAAAGAAAGCAACTTCGTTAAATGAAGAAAAGACCAGATGTAGAAAACCAACTTAGGCAATAAAATTTACAAATATGATAATTGGATCAAAATAATCTAACCTCAGAGCCATAGCAACCTCTAATCAGCTTCTGAACACAATCAATAACATCCTTTCTCTTCACCTCAGATAATACATTTGGTTCAATTGTCCATAGTATCTCTTGTGCCCTCTCTTCAGCCATCTGCCATAGTTCCTCGTCCATTGATAATAGCTGGCTAGGCAAGCTGGATGATAACAAATTTTCTCGTTTATCATCCATAGCCCAGATGTTAGAGCTTAGAACTCTGGCAAAAAAAAAAGAAACTAGACATGTAAGGCAGCAGCACAAACACAATATCTTGGCATTACCTTCAGTCACTGCATGTACAACAGCAAAACAGCCCCTAAAAACTAATATTTCTTTTATATCATAACAAAATTCATGAAAACAGGAAGAATTAGGCAAATTTCATTTGGGTGAGCCTAGGATTAAAGATGGGACACTTATAACTAGTTAGACTTGAAATTGTCGAGAAAAGATTGGTGGTGTCAATTTATTAATTATGCATACTAACAAATGGAAAATCACTGCGCGGTCACTGTGATAGTCCTCCATGACCATTTCACACTTAGTATGCCCTCAAAAACCATTAATTTATTAAGTTCAATATAAGAATTACCATGAATTATCCAGACCTTTAAAGGTAAATAAAATAACAGTGAGCAACCAATAAGCTTGTAATTTAATTGAACTTGATTCAAGTCTTTAAGCTTCAGGTACAATAATGCTGTCAGGGTTTTGAATTTCTACTAGGTACACCTGTTCCCCTCTCCTACCCGTGCTTGTGACTCCAATATGCAATATATAGACACAAGGACTAGTTCAAAATAAAGCTGAAACAGAATATGACCAATGTGACATAACTAGCAGGATTTTTTTCAGTTAAAGCAATGGCAAAATTTAAGCAAAGAAAAATGATTGTGAATGAATTCAACAACTGAGATGTTACCAGAAAGGGGAGAAAAGTGTGACTCACTATTTACACTAAAATTAATATGTTCTTTTAGTTCTTATTTATTTATGAAGTAAATTCTTTCTAATTAGCAAACTAATACAGAACATTTTAACTCATGGTGTTTTAAATGGTTTCCAGCAACACATTATTAAGTCTTCCTCCGCCTCTGTTTAACCCAGATTCTCATTTAGGGCTCTATTGATCCTCGCATTATCAAAATCTTCATCATCATCATCTCGTCAATAAATGTTATTCTAACTTCTTTCCAAACAGTAATCTACCCCCACATATACTCTTCAACACAACAAGAATAACTCATCAAATGCAGGCGACAAGGTTTCATATGTTACAGCATGCACAATTCACAAACAATGCACATATATCAGGGCACTCACAAATTCCAATTCAGCAATTGGGTTCAGAGGAAGGGTAGAAAAAATTAAACCCACAAACCCTATTCCCAACCCAAAACCCAAACAAGTAAAAAGCTCTGTTCTTGATACAGAAAACGTTCAAGAACTCAACGATCAAAGGAAACATTGAACAACGAGGGCAAAAAACCAATTACTCAAACAAAGAGCACTTTGGGTCACAGAATTTCCCCCCCTGCAGCCATACCTCCACTATACCCACAACAATAAGGTTCAGCGAAAGAGAATTTTACCAGAAAAAAACACAAAAAGATTCTAGCTTTTTGTCTCGGATGCAGCTGGGTCGAAAGATCTACACCTCATCACCAACGCTCAGAGATATTAATTTTCAGCAGAAACTCTCCCTCCTTCAATGTCATTCACAAAGTGGCCCACATTATTTGAAGCTACTCATTCTGTAGTCGCAGGAACCGGGATCTTTGTTCTTTAGTATATATACACACATGTTATTTGAAAAGAATTAAAACCACTTGAGTTTCGAAAACCACGTGTTGACTTTATCCTTTTTGACCCACATTGACTATCTCTCAGTTTTCAATCTTCTGTCATCAGAACACAGATATAATACTTTTTTGAAGGCTTAATTATTATTTAATTTTTTGAATTTGGTTCCAGATTTGAAAAAAAATAAGTTTATTTTTTTATAATGATTTCATTTCCAACTTTTTAAAACTATTTTTAATCTTTTAAATCTAATGATTAAAATTACATTTTTACTGAATTTCAGGATTGGGATATTTTCTAATTTGAAATTTATTCTAAATTTTAGGATATAAAAGTATAATTTCATTTTTTAAATAAACACAAATACGGTTGCTACAGCCTTTTTACGTCATAACTCACAGTTTCGGGCATGTTAAGTAACAAGATAAAACATAAAAAAGAATATTCGGATAAGATAGCAGTAATTTTGAAGAAAGATCCATTTTTTTGTTTCATCCATTTTAGGGAAAAGAAAAAAAAAATTGAGACTGAAAAACTAATTGAGGATATTTTTAACCAAGTTTGAAATAGCATACAAAAAGTAGGACAATATATAAATGTTTAAATAATTTTGTTTCGTCATCATAAAATAGGCATAATTTTGTTTTATCCCTATTTTTGTTTTATAGGGATATTTTTCCTATAGCTCTAGCTATTAATTTTCTCTATTACACTTCCAAATAATGTTGTCATTATAGCATCATTATATACCAATGTTATCAAAATTAATCAAATTTGTAATGATGTTATTATATAAGTATCACAACAACATCGTCATCATCATTTTTATTATTATTTTTATTATTATTATTATTATTGATTCAAATAAAAACAATATATTTATAAGAACTGAGATTAAAAAGTAATGTTAAAAGAATTAAACTAAAAGATAATAGTTATTTGACGCTTTATATACTATAACTAGTTATTCCTTTTTTTAAGAGAGTCAAATATTATGACAATTTAACTTAAAAAATTGCATCAAATAGTTATTTGAAACTTTAGGCTAATTTATGGCGGTTGTCGATCTTTATTCAATTGCAATAATGTTTATTTAATTTCATTCTTTATTATATCTTTAAAATTCACGACAAATTTTAGTTATTAAATATTCATTTTAATACAATGACTATATTTTTTTTTTTGAAAAAATGTTACTTCTTTTCGTTAAGCTCATAAGTATATCATTTTTTGTTTTCAGTCATAGTGAATATGTTATAATTTGTTTTTAGTCCTTATAAAATATTATTTTAGTTTAAATATCGTTTTAATACATGTAAATTGAGTTAGTTTTGATTTTGTTTTTTTTAAGTAGAAATAAACTCTTTTTGATTCCTGGTATTATATGATATTAAAAAAATATTTATATGTTTGAATAAAATGTTAAATGACAATCTTAAGTAATAAAAATACTGGTATCGTAAACTAACATTGATGTTATTAATTTATTTCAAAAATTACGGATTATGAAAAGTTTTGGAGAAATAGAGAAGAAAAGTATTATATAAGTTTGAAACTCCAATTCATACACACACAGAGTTATTTCGAACAAAAAACCAAAGAAAAAAGGTATAAGGAATAATTTTATTTGATTTTGTAAAGGAATAAAACATATTTAAATTTTAATTTTAATCTTTATAAATACTTCATTTTATATTTTGAATTTTTAAAATACATTACTATATTTTACTTTAAGTAGAAGACATTTTATGTCGGTTATGTAACTGTGGTTGATATAGACAATGTAGAAAGTCTTAGACATACAATGTCGGTTATACAACAAACGTAATACGTACACCACTACGTCGGTTAAAAATAGAAACTGACATCATATGTCCAACTAAAATAACTAAAAGAGATGAATATTACGTCGGTTGTAAGCTAGAACCGACATCTATTACGTCGGTTGTAGCTTACAATGACGTAAAAAGTCATTCAAAGCAAAATACCAATAACATATACATGTTATATGATGTGAATTACTTTGTTTATAATAAGTAATATTTATAATATGTTACTTTTTTTTAAGTAAAGGAACTAAAAATATAATAATAAAGTATTGAGAGTGTCCTAATTGTAAGTATAGAGTTGTACAAAGATAAAGTTAAAAAACTAACTAGTAAAGATCATTAATCATTTCTCACTATTCAAGTTAACTTTGTTATTTTCTCATTACTTATGTCTCTTATACTATTCAAAAAATGTGCTTCATACTTGTATTAACTTCAATATTTTATGGTGTCAAAACTTTTCTTAGATTTTCCTCCTTCTCTGCCATCTTGCTTCAATCCTCTAACCTAGTCTAAAGGTGTCATCTTGCTTTAGCTAATTCCTAAAACTTTTGATCTAATACTTTGTTTTCTTGCTTCTCATGATCTTGAAGATCTTGCACTTCTTCTTTAATATCAAACTCATTAATAACTATTTATTTTTATCATTTTCTGATTGTATAATGATAACAATAAAGATAAATTAGTTGGTAATTATTAGGGTTTTACACCATTTTTGTATAATTGGGTCAATTAGATTTCAATTAAAAGTTTGTTATTATTTTGATACAAATTTTAACATATTTGAGTATGTTTGGTATTTTGTCCATAACTTCTATCACAAAAATTGGATTTACTTGATTCTTGATTTGTTTTGCAAATAACTTAAAGATCTACAAATGTTATTCAAGGGTCAAGAACAAATTTGAACTGAAAAGTGGTTAAAATTAGACTTGAAATAGGTACACAAAGGGTGGACAACAAGGGGACACTTGGATATTTTGAGCAGATTTTCTTTATGGAACACTATTTAGTCATTTCATATTGTAGGTTAAATTTTTTATAAATAAAGCTCTCTTGATAGAGCTGAGGGACATCAACATCAAAGTAGACAGTAGATAATTAAATACAGTTTTTATTTTTTTTCCTTTCTTTCTCTTATATGCATTTTACATTCATCTTTTCGCCTTATTGTGTCAATCGTGATTATGAGTGGCTGATTGTTCTGTTCAATCTTATCTACAAGTGTTCTCCTATTTCTTAATCCTGATGTTCATGTTTTGTAATTCTTTCCATAACTACATCCTCAATTGCTATTTTAATTTGATTTTTAGATTTAATAATTAGATTAATTCAGTAATTGAATTAATACCGATTGGATTGTGTTGTGAAATTTCTGAACCGATGTTCAAGTCGAAATAATATTGTTGTTCACAGTGGGCGATTGTAGTTGTTCATCATATTGTGTATTAGATGAAATGCTCCACGGAGGTATTCATAATGTTAAAAATATGCATAGATCTTGGTTTAATTAATCCACATATGTGATTTGAATTTTCTTTAGAACCAATGAGAGATTTGAGAGAGTGGAAAAGAGGTCAGGTTGGGGTTAGTTTTTATTACTTGAATTTATTCAATCTGTTTAAAATTATATTTTTATTTTATTACTTGCATTTATTTAATCAGTTTAAAATTTTATTTTTATTTTATTAGTTGAATTTATTTAATCTGTTTAAAATTTTATTCTTATTTAATTATTATATTAAAATCCCTTAATTCTCTTAAGAGGACGACTGAATAGTTATTGGGAAAAATAACTTAAATTAGTTATACTATAAACTTAGCTTCTTAGTTTAGTTTGGGAAACTTTGAGCCACACCCATCACTCATTCATCTTGTCTATCATCTTTTAAACATCCACTTATATTTATGAACTTCTCCTTATTCCATTATTTCACCTTCAATTTAAGATTTTTTCAAGTTTTATCTAAAGATATATCTTCTTATTTCTTGTATTGTCATCTTTTGCCACTATTTCTCAATTACCCCACTAAATTACTTATCTTTTAACTAACATTTCATCATCCTAAATAGTTTCAATTCCAATCAATAAATTTATCTTTAAGGACTATAAAAATTATTAAAATAACTCCTCTATAATATGTTGGGAAATTCAAGGAGCAAAACTGGGGAGATCTCACAAGAATGAGAATTAAGCCAAACTCACATTAAGGAATGCACCACCTTCAACCCAAATCCTTAAGTATTATTAACACAATAAATCTATATTAAATTAGTGAATTATTTATGAACAAAGTGTGTCGATAAATTAATGACTAATTTATTAATAGATAATTTGATGATAAATTATTTTATAAATAATTATTGACTGATTAAATTTGTGAATAAATTCATCGATAAGTTGATTAAAATATTTTTCGTCTGTAAAATTTATCAATAATAACATTTTATCAATATATAAACTTTGTTAATAATTTAAATTTTTTTTTTATAGTGAAATAGTACAAAAACTAGTTGATGCAGTTTCATAATATGAATGCAATTTAAATCTACAGAAAATTATATAAAAATTATGAATGAATTGTATTTAATTAACCAATAAAAAAGCATTAATTATAAATTAAACACATTATAGACAGTAATATAGTCTCATTCTATTTAAGGAAATGAAATAGTTAAAATTTAGTCCCAATTATTATTCTATATAATTAAAACTAGGGAATAACAAAAGATTGAATTATCTATCTCCGTTTCTAATCCAGAATTGATTGTATTTACAACTAAGTGTTTTTGTTATTCAACTTCTTCAACCTGAACTCTAATCTACCATTTAAGTTCACATTCGGTTTAAAATTCAAAAGTGTCATTACAAATATTTATGCAAAATTATGCGTTTCAATGCGTGAATTGAGAATAAATTATTTATTATTTTTGAAATAAATATTTTGAGCTCTTCCAATTAAGATTCAATGTTTGTCTCGTGCATTCGTGCTTTGAAAAGTGGCTAAGTTAAGTTGAATATAATTTAAAAAAAAAAAAAAAAAAACATACACATCTTAAATATGTGGTAAAACATATACATCATAAATATATTGTTTTTCTTTGTTGAAAGTATTTTATGGATAAAGTTGAGATCATAGAAAATTTAAATCTTACATTTTGTCATCTTTCACCAATGAAATTAAGAATACCATTAGATGGTTATATGTACATGTAAGGGAGGAATTTTGAAATATATATATATGAAACATGTTGTGAAAAATATCTAGCTAATATTTTTCAGAGTTATAATTATTAACGATATTGCAGACATGACCATGTATTTTGTCCTCACTAATATTGTTGGTTGGCTACCAATGAATGTAATGCTTAAGCTAACACTAACAAGTGAAACAATTCACACATGTAAGTATTTGAGATTTAAGTGGGAATCCTAATTAAGAGTACAAAGTCCTCTATAAGCCTGCATAATGTTTGCAATGATGATTTTGGAAAATTCAGAGTTTTAGTCTTTATCTTTGTTCCAAACAGGAGGTCTTTTGTTCAAAATTGCACTTGAATTTTCCACATTAATCAGAGTCTCACTTTCTTCATCTCTTGCCTGAAAATAATAAGAGTGAAGAAACACAAAATGAGTTTTTTAGTCCATGCAAAGACAAAAAATAAAAAACCCAAGAACATGCAAAATGATTCATAACAAACCTGTGATACTTGTCCAACCACTTCAACTACTTTTTGCTGACTCTCAAGAACACAGTAGTAGGAATACATAATCATCCCAACCATAGCTACCATAATTCCCAATATGTTCCTCCAAGTGAAAGGATCATGCACAATAATATATCCAAAAGCCAACACAAGACATGTCTTCAAATGTCCAAGAACCTGGTAGGTGACTGGAGATGTCTTTCCAATCACAAGAAATGTACTAAAATTCACAGCAATAGAGATCAAACATGAAAGAATAATGACCATCTACAATGAAAAAAAAATGAAAATACATTAATTAAAAAATAATTTATGTTCAAAAGTAAACACGCATGTTTATTTAAATCTCACCGTCACTTCAGTTGTGTATTTGAATGTGAAAACATTTAGGTTTGTTAGAAGTTTGTCCAAATATGGTCCAAAGATTAACAATGTAACTGCTTGGTATGGACATGATTGATACAAAAGTTGGGTAGAAGAAGCCTTAAACTTCTTCTGAATGGTATTTGTCATCTGAAAGAGACTGGTTAAGATTTTAACAAAAAATACATCAACACTAAATTAATCTGACATGAAAAAAAGGATTAACCTTGTTTTTAAGAATTCATGTTCAAAAGAATTATATACTTTTGTCACATCGAGACATATAAAAACTAGTAAATTTATGCATATAAAAATATATATAAATAGAAGTTGCATTAGTTTAGAAAAAATCTATCTTCTCACATGCTAAATGAAAAATAAATTGACATGTTTTTGTTATATAGTTATTGTCACGACTATTACTAAGATAAAAACATACACTGAATGACATATTTTATGTCGCATTTTTTTTCTAAGTAATTAACAACATATAATTGTCATGAAAATCAGTTTGAAAATACTAATAATTAATGCATATAACTTAAATAACAAAGATATTCTCTAATTTGATTTTGAAAAGAATTTTATGATTGCATGAGAATTTGAGTAGTTAAGAGAAGTGAAAGCTTGTTTAAGGATACAATTTGAGCAACACACGTTGTAATGATCGCTAGCAAAGATAAGAAAGCGCCCAAAGCATTAAGCTGCAAATCAGTAATTGTAGCAATTCCAACACCCAAAAGGAGGATCACAAGTGAAAATTGTATTCTTTTACTGCAAAAACAAAACATCGAATACAATTCAAATAATTAGAGCTAATGTCATATGATAACAATATCCTTATTCCAATATACCAAATTTGAGGCAACAGTGACATAAATAAAAGAATTTCTGAATAATGGATAAGTGTAATATCAATGATAGTTAAGGCTAAAATAACAAGCCAATGAAACTAATAAATGCCTTCAAATTTGTATAAGGGTCAACAAGACAGATAATATCTCCATAATCATATAATATCTTGACAATCATATAAATGACATGATGATGAAATTAATTATAAATCACTAATCAATCTAATTTCTTAATAGATAACAAAGAAGGAAGGAACGATACTTAAAAAGAATAATTCTTAAATGAAACTTACACAATTTACTAAACATATATAAAATTTATAAAGTATAAATATTTAAACAAAATAATAATAAATGTTACATTAATAATAAAAAACTAGACAAGACCTGAATTTCTTTCCAAGAAAAAGGATCTCTAATAGAATAGTGCATGGAATGATTGCCAGCTTAGTCATCTGAAAGCAAATACAATAGAGCTTGTGTCAAAAAAAGCTTGAAAAGTTGCTTAAAGAACAAAAATGAAAATAACACGAGAGAAAAATATATAAAGAAAGAAAAAGTATCACCTGATAGAAACCGACAGAATTGAAGCCCAAACTCAAATTTAATAGTCCAATAGAGATTCCATTTAGAATTCCAAATCCCATCACAATTTTCTTCTCAAAGGGTTTGTGCTCAAAAAATCTCAATTTTAGTGCCACATGAAGAGAACAAAATGTTACAAATAGATGCCAACTTGTCAAAGTTGTAGCTGCATGGGAATCCAAGAATATGCATTAAAGCCTCAACTAGGATATTACACTGCAAATGTAAAATGACAAGTAATTTTCATTTGAATTGAACGTATAAAAGATTATATACAGATATCTAAACATCTAGTTAGAACTCCTTTCATTTTTCCTAAAATATTACCATTTTAGTGTCTTTTGGTTTGAGATTTTCATTTTCTATTTTTATTTTCTATTTCCACAATAATTACAACCTAGTTTTTATTTTATTTTTAAATATTTGTGCATGAATAGCGAAAATAATGGCACATTATTTACTTTGCTAATACTTTTAGGGTTTCCTTTTTTACTTTTTCAATCCTATTCAGAAAAGTTCATATTGTTTTAATCTGTTTGATACTATCAAAAATTTGAATAGGAAATAGAGAAAATAGGAAACAGAGAAAACACAAACATTTTCACCTATTCCCGTATAAACATTTAAATTTTTTTTGATAGTTTCTAATTAGAAGTTAAAACAAGTATGCTTTCTCAATGTAAACAAGTAAGATTTTGTTGTATTCATAATTTTTTATGATTTTCAATAAATTTTTTTCTTCACTAAATTCTCGAAACGAATACTAAATACAGACGCATTTCCCAACAATAACTCAACTAATGGTTTACCATGTCATCATCATATACTAAACCTTTTCATGAACACACCAATGAATTTCTGAAGCATATAAACCAAACCCTTCATGAACTTACCGAAAATGAAATGCAGTGAACTCATCAACGTTTTATTGCAAATCACAATCGACACCGATGACACCACTGACAAACTCAATGCGCCAATAGTTCCCAATTGAAATTTCTCTCCCTCGCCCATCTTTTCCTTTGTTGCCCTAAACAAATCAAACCACCAAAAAATATCAATATTCAACCAAAAATCTCCAAACATTGCAGATTTAATCCAAAAGCAAAAGAGAAAATTTACACGAGGAAGATTTGAATTTGGGAGTGAAACTAAATGGGTGTCAACGGATTGTGAGAAAAAGCTCTTGGATCTGATGATTATAGAAAATCTACGATTCTGGGATCATGGAAGTTTGTAGGTACGAGGAACTCAATGATTAGCGCACATGCAGAGACAAAACGTGGTTTTTGTAAAATGAAACATAAATGGGAATGAAAACAAAAAGCGAATTGAATCGAATTGGAAAATGGGGAATGGAGGCAGTGATGCAAGAGTAAAAATGCAAATTAGAACGTGTGTCTTGTTCTTCTTGTTACATTTAGGGAGAGAAAGAGAGACTTAATTTTAGTGTCCAAAACCTAATTAATAATATTTGGAACTTTACTAAAATATTCTTGGTTTTACAATGCTTACTTCATGTTATTTTTTACCTAAAAAATGATGAATGGTGATGCACCTTTCTTGATGTTACTTTGCATCCATAAATTAATAGTAATTTACACAACTTTATATTTTTGTCCTGTGTAGCCATTCATTTAGTAATGAACGTTGTCATAAAATAACTCTTATTGTATTTAATAATTTTTAGTTTAGGGTATTCTATGACACATTAATAGATATTTTTTTTATATTTTGAATGCTGTTTTATAAAAATGTTAAGTTATAGTCTTCAATTTTTGTGGTAAAGTATTATTTTATTTTATTTTTAAAATTAATTGGAACTTTTTTTAGATAACTGGGACATAATAATGTTTTAAATATTTAATTTTTTTAATTATTATTGCGGATTGCATCTAAGATATTTTGTAACTGTTTGAGTAGAACATGCTTTACACTTACGTTGAAATTAAGTTTGATTTGTCTACGTAGAAAATGTATACTAATAATTAATAATAAATTATTTTATATATGATTTATAAAAGTAACTGTTACAAAGTTTTATTTGCACATTTGATTATTAATTTTTTAAAATTAAGTAAACTTGATTATCATTAATATATAATTCAATCATTAATAAAAAATATTAATGTATTTATAAGCATGTAATAGTGTTGTGTTTGGTTTTTTTTAAGCAAAACTATTTAAAAGTAAGTTCATATTTTCTTAGTTTTCTTCATAAATAAATGAATTAGGGTCAGAAAAATTAATCAAATTTACTCAGTCCACAAATAATTAGTGATACATCCGAGTGAAAAAAAAAAAAACAATTGTAACATAAATATGAGATTGATTTAGAAATTATTGTTTTGGTTTATGATTATCTATTATGAAAGTGATAGTATAGTTATATATGTAATTGATTAGAATAATGAGTTTATGTAAACTCTTATATTTTGAGCATTGTTGTGTAAAAAATTAAAATAGATTTTGTAAAATAATAAAAGAAATATGTTGACGATAACATTTGATTCAGATTTTTTTGGATTAATGGAATGTTTTTAACATTCATTTTATTTGTTATTTTTAATTTTAAATAAATAATTTGCATTTTTAGAAAATTTAGATATTTTAATAAAGTTTGGTTAATTTTTTACGGATTTCTAATTCTTGAGTTGTTAAATTTTAGGAGCAGTTAAAGAAGTTGAAAAAAAAAATTGCACCGGAAATGAAAGTTGAAGGTTGGATGAAGAATTAAAAAAGAAAGTTAATAAAATAATAATAAAAAACCAGAAACATATATAAAATTTTACTATTCCTTTTCCTCGTATAATAGGAGAGATTTGCGAGAAAGAATGCTTACTTTTTAAATAATTAATTTTATTATTAACTTATTAATATTTATATTATATTATAATAAAATAAATATAATTAATTATATAATATAATATAATAATAATACATATTAATATTAAATATTATTATTAAAATAATAATAAATTTAAAAAAATTATAAAATAAAAAATATTAATAATAAATTTATAAAATAATAATAAAAATAATCTTATAATTTTATTAATTAAAAGAAAATATCTATCACTTTTATCAAATTACTCATAAACTACTTTCTATTCAAATCTCATTATATTTTTTTTAATTCAAAGAACCTAACTTTCAACACATATGATCTTAAATTCACTGTTCAACTCTTCCGACCAGCATTAATTGGTTTTAGTTTGGTTGAAAAAGAAACTCTGTTGGAACACACCATTTTAGATTGGAATTGAAAAGTCAAAACATAAGGATATTAAATAGTGTTGGAATTAACTTTGGACACAATAGTGGTGGTGTCTTTTGTGTATTTCTAAAAAAAATGAAGAGTGAGAAAAATAACAACAAGGGTTTGTGCAGTACCCATTTTTACAGTGTTATTTCTTCTTCAATTCAATTTTTTTTAATTCTTCTTTTGTTACGATTCTCTCTTATCCCTGTGCTTAATCATTCTTATTTTCGGGTTTGTTTTCTTGATTAAGTTTCCATTTTATTTTTTACTATTAAAATTTTAGTTAGGCTATATGTGCTCTTTGTTTAGGTGTCTTCGACATAGTGTTCATTTTCAATTGTTTTAGGTTTTGATTAGTGAATGAATGGTTAATAATAGGAAGAGTAGTAAGATGCTTAAGAAATTAAGGTTTATATATGATTTTTGCAGTTCCGAGATGATTAGATGATTCTTTATGTTTTGGGATTTGGTTCTTTTGCTTCTTTGTCAATTTTTTTCTTATTCTAATTATCTCCTTTCATTTTGATGTTTAGTGATGATCATATATTCTTCTATTAGTTTTAGATTTTTAATTAATTTTTCATTAGTGCACATGAGTTCTATTTTATTTCATTTACTCTAATTGATTTTGCATTTTAGAATTTAATTTTAAGATTGATTGGAGTTTTATTTTCTGTTAAAATAGATTTGATATGAACTTGTTTAGTTAATTTTCTTAATTCTCTTATGTGCATTTTAGATTTCATTAATGTTTTTAGTTGGTATTTCAATTTTTAGAAGTTAAACTTTGATGTTGGATATAATTTTGTTATTTTCTTTAATATTCAATTTTAATTATGTTTAGGATATAGGTAATTTCTTTCTAGTTTTATTAGTTCAATTTAAATTGTACTTCTTAATTTTAAAACTACCTTATTGAGTATAATTTGTCAAAGAAATAAAATCTTTAATAAAATAAATAAGTTTGAGTTTTTTTGGGTTCGACCTAGTTTGACAGTATATTATATTAGGTAAAAGATAAAATTTAGTTTTGTTATAAGAACGCTGATACAATCAAAACAAAGATGTATATTATATAATTATCAAGTTCTTACACAATAAATTCTTCATTTTATTCATTTTTTTAAGATTCTTGTCATTCAATTCTCTTTATAATATTGAACTCAATCAAATTGACAGTAAATCAAATTCAACATAATCTTACCAACAAAACAGAACAAAATATGCATTCAATATCTCACCTCTTTTCCAATTACTTCACAATTATTATAGAAAATCCTATATTAACTTGTATATATTTTCTTTCTATATTTATAACAATATATTACAAAATATTTTAAAGAGATTTATTCTAAATCAAATAAAAATTATAAAGAATTATCTTTATAAAAGATATATATGAGAAGATCTGATTAAAAATTGAAACTCATATAATCTTTACACATTGTTATTAGAAACAATCAAATTAAAATAATATGTTTAAAATTCAAATTTAATCAATAATTTCAATTAAGCTTAATTAATTTTAATTAAATTAAATCTTATTTAAAATAGATTTATTCTTAGGTATAATATAAAAAAGTCCTAATTAAAGTGTCTAAATACAGTACATATATACTCATCACATATGCTACTGGCATTTAAATATACAAACAACGCCAAAATACATTCAACCACTGTTTTTTGAATTACATGTTCTATTGGGATTACCAAAATATATTCAAGCTTTCACTGTTTTTTGAATTTGTGCCTGTGTTGTGCCTACAATCCTCCCTCTTGGAATCATCTTTCACTTCAGAATCTGGGTTTTCTTCCAGCTCATTCAGAGTGAATCCTAAAGCCTAGAAAGCAGACCTTCAGAAATCTTTCTCACCAGTTCCTTCATTATCTTCTGAAATTATACAGTACTATTATTTCCAGCTTGATTGGAATATATAGAGTTCTCTTTTACTGAAAAAAAAGGTGATGATGAACACCAAATTCCAACCACATTTATGTGCAATAAATAAAATTCTTTTATTGTAAATTACCATATATCTAATAACCATAAATATAAATAATTTGTAATCATTAATAATTGTTAGAAAAACTATATTTTGTGTATAACGTGTTTAAACTAAATCACTTATTTTCAGATTATATATGTAAGCCATAGATGAATTATTAATAAAGCTAATATTAGAGTACATAAATAAAAAAATAAATTAATCAAATCTAAGAAAAAAGTTTGAAAACAACAAGTATATTGGAAGATTTTAAAGGACATAAACATATTTTATTTTATGAGAAAAATGAATATTAAATAATAATAATAATAATTAATAAATTTATATGTGACAAAAAGAAGAAATTAAATATTGTCATATCTATTGGTGACAATGTCAAATTATACTTAGACAACAATTCAAAAACGATATATACTAAAGCCATAATAGATATAAAGATAACAATTAAGAAATATATATATATATATATATATATATATATATATATATATATATATATATATACTAAAGGTATAATAGACATAAAAATATATAGTAATCATAATAGTTCATTTAAAGTATTCAGTTTAGTTATACTGAGTATTTGTCTGATAGAATATAGTGACTCTGATCAATCTTAATTACAACCTTTTTATTAATTAACATGTGTTTTTATTAACGATTAATAGTTTTATATTGCTGAATCTAGTTAGTTTGATCTTCATGTCCACTTAGATTATCATCACTTGTCTCTTCATCTTTCCACCAATATATTTTATACACATAATATTTTTGTTAATTATTAGATTTTTTCTTCTTCACTAAATTTTTATCTTTCCATCAACATGTTTTCTACACATAATATTTTTATTAATTATTAGATCCATGTTTTCTACACATAATATTTTTATTAATTATTAGATTTTTTTTTATTCCACTAAATGTGTATATTTGAAATTTCTGACATTTACCTTTCATGTACATACAATCCCACACTATACATACATAATTATCATCTCACAATGTCTTCACATGAACTCAATAATAGAAATGAATAACAATGATTATCCATCCACACAAAAGCAACACACAAGAAGATTGTGACATTTTTCTTAATTAAAAATTACTTAGTTTAAAGTAATTATATTTATATCATAATTTAATTCGCACATTGAATTATTAATTTATATATTTTTAATATATAATTTTTTATTTTCTAAAAAATTACATACTACTTTTATATATTTCTCAATTGCATAATATTATTTTTTAATTAATTAATATTTTATATAAAAATTTATACTAAAATATGAAATATATTTTTTAAATAATACACACTATAAAAATATCATATAAAAGTAACACGGTGAATAAATTTATTCAAAAATCTGCTAATTTGGACAATTATTTTATAAAATTCCTAAACCAAATCTGTTAAAATACCCAAAAGAATTCCTAAAACTCTGTTCCTGCATCTCAGTAGCACGCAACGCATCATCATCCGCTACCAATGAACCCTTTTCCAATTTGACTCTGCCATTGACGCAGAGGACATAGCCCTCCAATGTTGGCCTTCTCCAAGTTCAGGAAAGCAGCGGAGGTCTCCTGTGTATTCCGTCTAAATCAAAACCCTCCCACATACCTCCGACCATTTTCCCTTCCGTCCGAGGACCCTCCCTCTTCGGACCCGCACTTGCCTCTTCGTTTCTGCATCTCGCTGGCCCTCAAGTTCGGGACTTTACCTACCCGCAAGTACCGCGAATTGGTCATTGAGGTCCTTTGCTACAACAACTGGTTTTCCCTTTACTGGGAAGCCCTCGAGCATCTTAAGAAATCCGGAGTTTTGATAACTTCTGAATCGGTTTCTGTTTTGATTCGGGCGTATCGGCGAGTGGGTCTCGCGGAGAAGGCTTTAGAGTCGTTTGGTAGAATGAGTGAGGTTGGTTGCATGCCTGATGCTAATGCCTATAACACCATTTTGGATATTGCTTTCAAGAAGGAGTTGTTTGTGCTGGCTTTTGCGGTGTATAATCTGATGCTTAAGTCCAATTGTTGTCCTAATGAACACACTTATAACATGTTGATCGGTGGGTTTTGTAAAAGTGGTGATGTTAGTGGTGCGCTTGAGATGCTCGATGAAATGGGCCAAAGCGATGTCGTGCCTAATGCGAGGACATTTTTAGCTATTGGTTTAGGCCTGTGTCGTGGGAGGAGGGTACATGAGGCACACAGGTTGTTTAATGTGATGAAAGAACGTGGGAGCAAGCTTAATTCGATGTCTTATTGTGTTTTGATTAATGGGTATTGCAAGATGGGGAGGTTAGAGGAAGCCGTTTCGGTTCTGCAATTGTTAGAGGAAGACAGGTTACCTCTTGATGTAAGGGGCTACAGTCAACTGATTGCTGGCTTTTTTAGAGAAAGGAGATACAGTGAAGCGCATTCGTGGTATGGAAGGATGCATAAGAAGGGTATTGTTCCAGATGTTGTTCTGTACACAATTATGATACGGGGTTTGTCGAGCGAGGGTAGGATTGGTGAAGCTGAGAAGATGTTTCGTGAGATGATCCAGCGAGGCTTAGTTCCTGATGCTGTTTGTTACAATGAAGTTATTAAAGGTTTATATGACGCTGGTCTTCATGATCGAGCACGATCTCTCCAACTTCAAATTTCTGAGCATGAAGGGTTTCATAATGTCTGCACGCATACCATGCTCATCGGTGAGCTGTGTAAGAGAGGAAACGTTGACGAGGCACAAGAAATATTTAATCAGATGGAGAAGCCTGGATGTTTGCCTTCAGTTGTAACCTTCAATGCTCTTATGTATGGACTGTGCAAGGTTGGTAAACTGGAGGAGGCACATCTCATGTTGTACAAGATGGAGATGGGAAGAAGTCCTTCGTTATTCTTCCGGCTTTCTCAGGGTTCTAATCAAGTTTTAGATGGTGTTAGTCTCCAGAAAAAGGTGGAGCAAATGTGTGAAACTGGACAAATTTTGGATGCTTACAAGTTTCTCATGCAACTTGCTGATAGTGGGGTTATGCCTGACATTGTGACGTACAATATTCTACTCTACGGCTTGTGCAGAGCTTCTAAGCTTAATGGTGCCTTAAAGCTTTTCGGGGATATGCAAAACAAGGGGCCATCACCTGACTCTGTTACTTATGGGACATTGATTGATGGGCTTTTCAGGGTTGGCAGAGAAGAAGACGCCCTGAAGATGTATGAGCATATGTTGAAGCATGGATGTCAACCTAGCTTTGAAGTTTATAAAGCACTTATGACTTGGTTGTCCAGAAATGGGAAGGTCTCACAGGCCTTCAGTGTTTATTTGGATTTTTTAAAGAACCTTCGTGGCAGGGACGATGATTCAATCAATGTTTTGGAGGGATATTTTGTCAGAGGAGAAGTGGAACAGGCAATTCAAGGTTTACTAGAACTGGACTTCAGGTTTAGAGATTTTAATTTATCTCCATATACAATTCTACTTATTGGATTTTGTCAGGCAAAACAAATAGATGAAGCATTGATTATATTTTCTGTTCTTGATAAGTTTAATATCAATATCAATCCTCCAAGCTGTGTACATTTGATCCATGGGCTCTGTACAAACGGAAGGCTGGATGATGCAGTAAACATCTTTCTTTACGCTCTTGACAAAGGTTTTCTGTTACAGTCCAAAATCTGTAAGCTGCTCCTCAAGTGCCTATTTTGTTCCCCAGATAAAAGGGGTTACGCTAGTGATCTTGTTCGTAGGATGAAGTCTGCTGGATACCATTTACGTAATTTGGTTGGTAAAAAAAACGCAGCATGTACAAAGCATGACAAGCAATACAAATTGATTTTGTAAGAGATTAAATAACGCTGACTGATCAAGATGAATGAATTCTCGATCCAGCTCTTTGTACATCCCCATCAAGGAAAAAGATTACGAATCAGGAGACTTAATATTCCTTCTACTGAGCCAAAGGTGCCCTTTAATCCTTATGCCTATCTTGAATGTTAAATTATGTCTTTCTAGACTTACAATGTAAAATTTATTGGGATCAACTGAATTTTATATCTTTGCATGCTTGCTCTTGGGATTTTACTTTGCACTCGGATTTGAGTTGCTAAGGCTACAATCTCCGATTGAAATATAAGCACTTCACTTCTCTGAATTTTGTTCATTGTTAAGAATTTGAAAAGTGAGTGGGAGAGCTTTTGAGCTTTAGATGTAGTGAAGCTTAGCTGGTATGATTAATATAGCGATATAAAATTTAGTAAAGAGAAAGAAACAAGAAGATAGAGTAAGAAGAGGGGAAAGAGGAAGAACAAAACAGACGGGATACAGAGAAGAGGAAAGAAACAAAGAGGTCAAAGAAAATTGTACCTTGGATCAGATTAAATGCTTACTACCAAGCTAAAAACTATAGTTAATAAGTAGGACACAGATATATTTAAGAGTGTAATAGCCCAAGTATCAGGATTCGGTTGTTAATTGACCCACTTGACCTTTGTAAAGGACAACTGATGCAAATATCCTCCTTAGTAATTGTCCAGTTGGGATCGAACATGATTTGATTATGACTTGATGCACATGATTTTCATCACAGGACAATAGATACAACTCATAACAATCTTCTCCTTAGCAATTGTTTCACTTGGAATTGAATTCGTGACTGATTCTAATACCAATTGTTGAATCAAACACTTACTATTAGGTCAAAAGGTATAACTATAATTATAGCACATAATTTTGTACCTAAGAGTATAACAGCCCAAGCATCATAATTCAATTATAAGTTGACCTACCTGGCCTTTTTCATGAGACAATTGATACAATCTTCCTCTCAATAATTGTTTAATTGAGAATGAAACACAATTTGATTGTGACTTGGCATTCATCTGACATCCGCTATGGGATAATTGATGTAGCCCGCAACACACTGCACTTGATTATCATTTCGGTTTGTCCACATCCAGGTCAAGTCTAGAGGTTTAGCTTTCTAGAATACAATATCCTACCTTATTTATAGGCAGCTACCAAAACACTATGTACTAACAACATTTGAGTAACTAATTAACTAATATACTGCTCTTATTTATATTTAAATATCAAATAGACAATCGATATCACTTGGTCTTGTGGTCTTTCCTTGTCCTGAAGTTCTTCTTCCTTTGTTGCATCTGGTTTGGGGAATTTAATGGTTCTTTTGTGCATAACCTGCTGTAGCATTGAAGGTGAGTGGTAATAATTTGATGGTTTTTGATAGATATCCTAGTATTCAGGAAGATGTTTATGGGCCTAATATATTTGAGAAAACCGAAAAGCCCAAAATATGGCAAGTTTACTCTAGGAGAACGAGAGTAGGGCCTAGTAGTGGAGAAAAAGAGAGTTAGTTTGAGTGAGGTGGCACAGGAGGAGGAAAAGGGGAGAATCAAGATATGTAGAGGGAGGGGAATAGAGAGAGGGCAGACTGGATTTTGTTAGAAAACTGTTAGGAGAATATTTTTCTCTGGAGGAGTCGTGAACTCTATTATTTTCTTTCTTATGCTGTAGAGCCTTAGCGCTCACTATATCCCACAATATCAATAATACTGCTGTCATATTCTCATATTTATCAGTTTTTCTTCAAATTTAGAATTACTTGCATTGACTGAAAACAAGATTTTCTGAATAATGCTTGTTGTCGGGAGTCCTACTACTACCACCACTATCCTGATATTATTACCAGTGCTTCTTTGCTAAGACAACCTGAAGCATTTTTCCATTTCTTCTGCTTATTTTTTCACATCTTTGATTCCAAGCTTTGATCAGAGGACTTGAAGTTTTACAAGATGCTGACTTTTGGAATTTGTGAAAACACAAATTCTGTTCAGCTTTTTCATAGTTAAGAATTTGCTTCCAGTTAGTTTTATTTGTACGAAGACCTTTCTTCTTGGCCGTTCTCCACCTGATGATGTTTTTTCTCATCTGTGGAGATTTTGTATCTGTCATTGTGTCAAAAAGATTATCATAGATGGAGTCTCTGTAGTTTGTAGTCTTTTTAATTTATAGGGGAAAGACGGCTTTCATTTGATCATGAGATTACAGAAATTGAAATATCATCCGTAGATATTTTTAAATTTTTTCCTTCTTTTTAATATAACATTTGAAATGGTTGCTTTTCTGATTTCCACGAATAGCTTACTGGAAATTTCTGATGAGTGCAATATTTGGGTGTTCATCGTAAGTTTTGGTTGATAGACTTGTCTTACTTTATTTTTGCCCGTTTTGGATTCTTAAAGATTTTAAAAAAGGATATTATGCTTTCTTCAACCCGTAGAATGATAAATAGCTGTGAATATATTAGGTTACTATTACAGAAAATTAGAAAAATCAAACTCACTGTACACTGAATGGACTGAGAACGTTTAATTCTGTTCTCAAGTCAGATTTTATTCATATGAGCAGTCTTACAAAGGAAATACTCCTTTCACACAGGAAGTGTTCCTGTCAACAATGCTTAATCACAAAAAGAAGATCTCCTCCCACTATCAGTGATTGGTCAATCTATAGACCAACCTCTGACTATCCTAAACGCGTCAAACTGCCCCCAAACTACCTTAACCACTTCTGTCTTTATTTTTAAACCTCCTCCTATAATACACCTTCCACAATCTGTCCTGTTCGCTATCATTGAACCTAACAGAATATGCTGGTACTGAGGTTCTAAACTAGCTTATTTTTATAGGTAATCTTGTATATTAAAGTGCTCTGTTTAGTATTGATTAGTATCATATTAAAATGAATTTGATCACCACTTAAAATTCAAATTTGGATATCCTGTACCAGGTAGGATTTGTGTAGGGGTTGTGAGCTCATTTTTTATCAGATTGATTAATGTGTAAAGTTCATTGAACATGTTGGGACATTATTGATGCCATTGTTCTTGACAATTTCCTTTACTTCTTGCAGTGCTCACGTTGCTGGGGAAATTTCTTTTTCTTTGATATTTTGAGCGCTTGTCATCACTTGCTATATGACCCTTCGCATCAGGCATTTTTGGGTTTCTTGTTTGTTGTATGCTTCTGTACATTTCTCCCTTGGTATTTATAAAGCATTTCTGCTAACCTTGGCATGGAAAGGGAAAGAAAACTGCCATTGTCCATATGGGTGTTCTTTTGGTGATATCTCACATATTGTACACCAGCTGGCAAAGGCGAATTTCTTAAGCACAGTCACTATCTGATTCTGAATGAGAACTTGATATTAATAAAATTTCACGGGGTTCCAAATGGATTCCAGGTCTCTTTCACATTTTAACTTGAAATGATCAAATTTAGTGAAGTTTAGACACAATTACTTGTTTTTATACCAAAGGAGGACATTTAGTTTATTACTTCAGTATAACATATCAAAAGCTAGGTTTAGTTGTATATTACTAGGTTGCTTATTATTGATTATAATTTTCTTTGCTATGCCTCAGACTGTTGATTGCTTTTGTAACCTCATGATCTGATGTCGTTTATGTAGTCCGGCAATCACAACTCAATTCCCGTAAGGGCCGCCACAAAGCATGCACAGATTTCAAATATGTTTTAGGGGGCTACAGAAAAGTCCTTCATCAGAGATGTATGATGCAAAACCACAAGAGGGTTAAGATTATAATTATTTATTACTTTGTAATTTAGTTTCAATTTTGAGAAGCTGATTCTGACCACTAACCCTGACTTATGACTTAATTTGTTATCAATTTAACCTGTTTTCTGTTGCAAGTGTTGTTGTTCCTTTTTCTGAGTGCAGTTGTACCGTCAATATTCAGGTTAGTCAATCTTCTGTCCTATGATGCACTATCTTTTTCATTATTACCATTTTAATTAATGTCTATTGAATGGAGCCTACTGCATAGTACTTACTAAAACTTTGTTTTGTAATCCTTGTTCTTTGATTTTTTTCTTAAGCTTAGTAAAGGGAAAGAAAAACAGGTAAAGATGACTCTTCTGCTCAACATTTCAGCCCCATCTTTCCCCTTTTCTCTAAATAATTTACAATTCATCAATAATTAATGCCTCCTTTGATTTTTAATTTAAGTCCATGTTCTGCACAACTTTTTACTACTATCTACGGTCTATTTATATTTATATAGAACTACACCATTTGTATACGGGATTCTTGAATACGGATTTGTTTGCAGCGTCAGTTTTATGGTGTTCAAAATACAAGACTGCAAGTATAATAGAGGATTATGGTACAAGACTTTTCTTGAAGTTTCACCGACAACTGTGATATGAGAAAAACAGTACATAATAGAAAAGTAGCAAAGCTAATGGTAGAAACCAGAGGATGGAATAAGGGAAAAAAGCAGCTAGAGAAAGGCTACTTATGTTTTTTTTAAGGGTTGGGTCACTCAACTCCATCCAAACCGTTCCTACCATTACTGTCCCACTACACCACGACGGATTCTTTCTGCACTCCAATACCCTCCTACTGCATCTCCATATATTTTGAAAATGTCAAAATTGTCTTTATAAAAATGACTAAAATGATCTTTTATTTTTTAAAATAGAAAATACTGAACCAGATGACCCTCATTCGGTTTATATTTTAAAAAGAAATTGTAAACCGGATAAAGGCCATCCGGTTCACATTTCTAAATGAAAATGTGAAACGCATGACACTTCATCCGGTTTACAATTTTTTTTTAAAATGTAAACCGGACGCGGGACATCCGGTTCATACGAAGTTCGTCTTTTCCGATACAGATTTACTGTCGACAATAATCCAATTATCAAATTAACTACTCTAATCATCAATACCACTCACAAATTGTTAATAACATCTAAAATTTCTTATTTTTCACTTGTTTGAAGCTTTAATTCAGATTGAAGCAAATACGTAGCTTCTCCTCCCAGATTGTGATGTGGACTCTTACACAGATCGCTTTTGTTGACGGTGAAAGTGAAAAACAGATACAATGATTGAATTGGATGCTATAGTGAAGCAGTGAATCGAATACAAGCAAAGAAAGAATGAAGCGAATAAGAGTGGTTAAGAAGGTAAATGAGGGTGGAGGATATTTTAGTTTTTTACTACTTATCATTTAAGGATATATTTGTATTTTTCGGTAGATTATAGAGGTGCATGACGAGGGTATTTGGAGTGGAGGAAGAATTCGTCCTACACCACTACACCACCATTGGGCAATTGCTTCCAGCACCTCCTCAATTTGAACCTGCACCCTAAAATTTTTTAAAATGATAATTTTATCTTTCTTTAAAGTGATTTCTAAATTATCAGTAAATTTTTTCAAATCAAAGCTTCTGGAATTTATGAAATAAATTGAAAAAAAAAATTCTGGAAAAGATTTTCCAGAATGTGTAAAATACACTCTGGAACAGGTTTTCAGATTAAATTGTATGGAATGTATATAATATCTTCTAAAATACATCTTTTGAAAATGTACTCTGGAATAAATTTTTTAAAACACATTAAATGTATTCTGAAAAGAACTTTCCTAAACACATTAATGATTCAGCAAGTGGTGGGGTAGTAATAGGAAAACCTGACAGGATAATTCGGTTATTTCAACCAATTGTGAGGGTGACGGTTCAAAATTAGGGAGTGCAGGAAGTAATTCCCACCACTGTCCAACCGCAGCTATAATACAACAAAGACCTTATATTTTTTCTTTTATATTTGCACTTTGTTTAGCGCCACCCACTCCCTAAATTCTTTTTTTGTTCTTCCTTTCAACCGCTTTAGCACTCAATTACCTATTTTAAGCCTTAAACTTGGTGGTGTTTTGGTTTGATTATATTGCTGTTTTTATTTGAATGTGTTATTTGAATTTCTAGACTTGCATTTGTAATTAATTATATGATTTCATTATTCTTGAATTACAATTATATTTGTACATTTTTTAATTGTTTATATGTATATATTTTTTTTACTTATGTTTCTACCATATCTTAATATGGCTTCTAATATAATTCTGTAAAGAATTTTTGGAGTTGCCGATATTTTCTGTTATGTTAATAACGTTATTGGGTCAATATTACATCAACTGGCGTTGGTGGTATCAATTTTTGGTGAGGGTGCTCAAGATTCTAAATCATCTGAAGATGAGTAATAAAGTATATAGGTTTGAGTATATAAATCTTATAATTTAATTTTGTACTATTGGGATATGCTTTAATTTATTTTTGAAGAGAACATAAAATTAAGATCCAAGCAAGTCAAGCTTCTACAATCTTTTACCGTCATGTTTGGAATATCAATAGAATGTTAAGAATATTTTTATAACCTCATGATTGCATTTGAAAAGCAGACAAAAAAGAATGAAATGGTCAATTTTATTGAGGGGTGTTCTATTTTTAAAACTTGCCCAAAATACTGTGTTTTGTATGTTATATTTGTTTGCCAAAGGAAACATATTTTGACGAAGGAGAATTTCTACTTAGAGATATTTTAATGATACACGTGTGTCAGCAAGGGAGATCTCAATCTTGATGATAAAGCTTTTGATTTTATGCGGAGATGTCTCACTCATAAGAAGACAAGGCCAGATTCATTGATATAATTCCTAGTAAAATAAAGCATCTGTAAATGCAGCAACGTTCTTTTGTTTGACGTTCACTATCATTAAATGAAAGGGTGTTTCAATGAATGATTGTTTCCGCAACACTTCAATATTTTATAGGGTACAAATTTAAACCAAGAAGCCACTTCAAGAGGCAATGAGAAAACCATTAACATAGTGCGTGCGTACTCCTGTGAAAAAGGAGAAGACAATATTTCCAGAAACACTCGCGCCGTCAGAAATTTAGGTTTATTTCCAAAATAATAATAATGAATTAACAATGGCTATAAAACCCCGTGGTTGAAGGTTTTGGTTAATTTTAAAAATAATAACAATATAATTGATTCAGTGTTTAGAAGAAAAAAAAAAACCTCAAAGGGTATCACGAATTTACAAGTTATCATGAGAAGAGAAAGATCATAAGCAAATAAGAGAATAAAATAAAAATGGACTTATTTTCCAAAACAGAAAGATTAGGTTAGTTCAGAATGTTTCATAGGTTAGTAACTCCGCATTCTGCTAGAACAGAAACTTGAGTGGATTTTGAGGCAGAGGATAGGAGAAAAAAAATTAAGCATTGACCATTATGCATTCTGAGATATTATAAAGAAGTACAAAATTATGCTGTGCATTATTCGCAGAATTGTTTATTTACCACTCTATACTATACTGAATATTTCGTACATGTTATTGGCTATATATGCCAATATCACTATTAATATGCTTGAAAAAGTATTCAGTCTTGTGCAGTATCGTGGCACCATCCCAGCAAGGGTGGCAATCAACGTAGGAATATGAGATATGTAGAAACCTGTCCATCACAGATACAGCATTGCATCTCAATATGGGTGTGAGAAAATCTATTATATATGTAATGCAGATTCTCAGAAACATAATAATACCATCGGTTTTCATTGCAGAAAGTCAGAAACACTTGCCTAAGTTGTCAAGTTTCACGAAGGGAGCGGACACGATTTTGTATCAAGTTTCTTTCCCAGTCTGCTATATCCTCAAATGCATATTCTGGAAGATTCTCAAATGGCTCCTTGCCTGGATCATTCTTAGCCAAATCATACGTAGCTCCACGTATTGCTGTTTTATTTGGTCCACAAGGTCTCTTTGAAGTTAGCATATCGTACGCTTCATTTAGCTGTCCACAGAAAAATGCCACATTCATATTTTTAAAACAAAATTGTACTTCTCATAAAGCAATCTATCACCACCAAGAGGATGTGCAATCATAACACTTGTGAAGAAATTAGTTGGGAAATAGTTTTGGATTCAAATACAAGGTGAGGGTTTAGGACTCACATTCATGCCACAAAACCAGAACAAATAAGCAATTGCCACCGCTGGAGCTCTTCCAAGCCCTGCAGTACAGTGTACATAAACTCTTCCTTTCCCCTCAGAAATTGCCCATTCTAAGGATGCAACTGCTTTAGGTAGTTCACTTCGCAAGGACCCTGGATCAAAGTCTTTTGCCTAATAATGTAGACAAGAAAAAAAGTGTGATGATAATTTAATGTTGGAACTAGCAAAAAAATGGAACAATTTCAGAGTCAAGATAACCTTTCACATTTTTGACATGGAATATAGTCAACTGCATTGAAAAAGTAAATGGGTCCTTGAGGTGGGTTAGTGATTATACTTAGTCATGAAAACTAAAAACTGTTGGGGAAATGCAAATGGAGCATTTAATAAACTTGATCAGTTTTTTCGTAGATGAATATTTAAGGTTTCCTAGAGATGTATCTCTAAATTCAAACACTTATGCCTTTCAAGATTCATGTCTCATTTCATCACATGTACAAATAATGAGCCAAATCAAGCAAAGAATTCAAGTTTTTGTATTCCTCTCTATTTATCTCATCACTTCCTTCAAAAACTCTACTTCCTAATGACATTTGGCTAATCAAATGTTGTCTAGACTATCACAATACGAGAGAGATTTTTTCTTTATCCTCAATAAAATTACAGAAAACAGGCTAGCTTACCGGTCTCCTCATGTGGATAATTTCAAGTTCATGACACCTTCTTCTTATTGACTGTAAATCTATTCCCCAGTAATCAACATCCTTATCCTGTTGCAAATTTAGAATGTATGCCACACCCTCTTCTTTCTTTAGGTGATCTATGTCTTCGGGTTTCTGCGGTTGAGAGCCCACAATCAAGTAATCCGTTATAAGAGTATAATTCATACCTGAAAATCAGTAATCACTAGTTGCATCAGTTGAATGATATATCGTACAAGGAAATATTAATATTGGAAGTGGAGAATGTTAAACTTCAAAAAAATATGGAGATATAAGGTTCATATAGCAGTAAAAGTGGAAGGGAATAAGCCATAGGTGTTGGGAGCTCGGTAGAATCGACTTGTGGACTAGTAAGAGTCAATTTCGAATGAAAAATAAATATAATATATCTATAAATAACATACCAATTCAACATTTCATCATCATAATTAAGCAAAACAGTAAAACAACAATTCCACAATACTAAAATAGCAAGTTTAGCAGTGCATGACTACTACAAGTTCAAACTACACCAAATAAATAAGTTCATACAATAAAAATAAATAAATTATACAGTGATAACAATTAATTAACTAAAGAAAGGACAAATGTTTTTGAAGGCTCTATGTCTCCAATCCTCTAATGACATCATCTGCAAGATCAATATCTTCATCACCATCAAGTTCTTCCTCAAACGAAAAAAAAGGGTGCATCAACATTGGCATAAAAAAATATATTATCAAGATCAAATCTAGAGTTGAATCACTTGAACTTGCTCTAGTTAAGTGTCAACATTTTCATCATCACTTGCGCCTTGAGTTTGTCCAAACCCAACATCAGACCCAATATCATCAAATGGGAGAAAAACAACTTTTCTAATGGGTTTATTTTTGAAGTTCAAGTCATACAACCAACGGAACGAGGAAAAGAATCACACTACCACCGGTAATCCAGCACCATCAATAACGCAGCAGTAGGCAAGAAAAACCCAGCAGCAAGATCATTGATTCCCCTCACAGATCCATTACATTTCCCAATATCATAATCCCATAAAAAATGGGTAGCATCCCAAAGAGATGAAAGAGATGAAACTGACCCAGATCATGGTGATACTCATAAGGGTTCCTCATCATTCTCTTCATAGCCATGTTGTACTCCTCCATCCTGTTCTTGTTCTTGTTCTTGAAAAGGCTCTTGCTTTGGGTGGTGGGGTTCTCCCCAATCCCACTTTCTGACACTTTGCAACATATTGGAGTGAGCCTTATAGGGTAGTTCAGATAAGGAGGAACCACATATCTACGTAATGATTTGTTCTTTTTCTGTTGTTTCTGTTGTTGCGTATCCAAAGGAACTTTCAGCACCGAAGAAAACCAAATATTACCAATGCTTCCCATTCTCTCTTTGTCTGTTTCAGCTTTCTTCTAGCCTCTTCTTATATACCACATGGCATCATTACTTGTTATGAAATCATTTTGACCAAAACACCCTTGGATATTAGAACCCATTAAATACATTTTATTACTTTTTTGCTAATAGTTATTCATAAAATTACTAATCCAATAACTCATACCAGAGTTACTTGGCTCTATATAACTCTTTTGTATAGATAGAAGAGAAATCAAATTACTCTTTTCATAATTTTTGAAGGAATTTTTCTTAATTTTTCATTTCTTCTAATCTAACAAATTTTAAAAGTGAGGCATCTTTAATTGTTACTATATTAAAATAAGATAAGAGGCTAGGTTGAAGAATAGGTCCTTCTAACTACTTTTGAAATATTTTTTTTTTTATCATTAATCTCAAACATTAAATTAAAATAGAAGGACTTATTTACCATTTCTATCATTATGTCTCTCTTATAAATTACAATAATAAGATTGGCATTGTGACTACAACCACAATTACCATAATAATAATGATAGCAGTGATTATAATAATAATAAGATTGATTAATTTTGATGATGGTAATGTAAATTAGGATAATAATGTTATTATGGATAAAATCACTCTTTTAAAGCTTATTATGTTTTAAATTAAAATTTTCTATTTTTGATACATTTAAGATAACTAGGATAAACATCAACAAATTTATTATACATGACCATTTAATTTAATAAAAAATTAAATTTATTTTATACTATGCTTAAGCCTAAGTAATGGTTGGATTGGGTTGAATGTAGTAGTTTAATTAGAATTCAACTATTTGATTAATGTGTAATTAGATACAAATTATTAGAGTAATGGATAAATACGTGTAGGTTATTTGAATTTGATTTATATAGATAAATTTAAAAAAATAATTTAATGTAATTTTAGTTTTGACTAAATAAAAATAAACATATTGGACATTTAGGAGAAAAAAACTTTTGTGCGATTTTAATAATTACTTTTATAATTCATCATGATTTTGTACAATTTATTACTAAATTTCAATAAAAAAATTATCATAAAAAGATAAAATTGAGAATTTAAACACACTTTTTATTCAATTTCAATAAAACTTGCTAAGATGATAAGGATTAAATATGAATGAGTTTCAAAAATTGAATTCAAACTAGATTGTTCCTACCTGTATAAGCTAGATTTTGATCATAAAATCCAATTACATATTATTTAACTAATTTATTTCTAAAAAATTACTTGCAAGTTTGGCCGGATTCGATCAGTGATGAAAAACATGCTTCGATATACCCTGATGTATAACCTGATTCTCTATCTATGTATGTATACAATAGATGAAGTTATTAAAACAATAAATTAAATTCTCATTTTTATTATTTTTTTTTAATTTAAAGATTAAAAACGAGCTATTTATTAGAAACATTAAATGAGAAAATAAGCTTAAAAGAAGAATACCAAAACTAATTCTCATATAATTTACTTTAGAGTTTTGGCTTTTAAATTCCATTCAACTAAACACAGAAAATAGTTAGGAAAATTTAATGTTTGGACTGTCAGTAAAAGTGGTACAATAATCTGATGACAGTTAATTCCTGCACTAAACAAATTATGATTTGCATAAATGGGCCAACAACAAGCCCGAGAACAATACGAGGGCAATTACTTCTTCAATAAAATTACATAAATTATGACATATATTACAATTTCTAGATAAAAAGAAAAATATAAATGAGAGACTCTATTTTATTATTAATAAGACTCGATGATATTTTGTATAATACAAGAACATCTGTCCAATATCATTTGCTTCTTGAACATAAAAACATACATGATCTTTTATTAGAGTATCTCTTCTTGCACCTCATTAAAGATTTGAACACCCTCCATTAGTTCTGGAATGTGAAAAATACATTATGAATTACGCGAGATGATCCAAAATTTCATGATGTAAAAAACAGTTCTTCTATTAGGCTTTTTCTCCTTGCACCTCCATCATTTCTATCTGCACTTCTATAGTTTTAAAATCAGCACCTTACTTTTTATAAAAGTGACTTTCAGATTATTTGTTCTGAAAAAATTTAGAACAAGATTTCTAAAATTTCTAGAACATTATTATGGAATAGGATTTTTAGAATACATAAAATACATTTTAGAATAAACTTAATGGAACAGACTTTTCAGAACTACCTTTCCAAATATATAATGTTTTCCAGATTAAGGGTTTCGGAATAAGCTTTCTAAAATATATAAAATAAATTTCAAAACAAAATTTCTAAAACAAGTTTTCTGAAATATATATGATAGCTTTCATAAAGCTTTTGGAACAAGTTTTTTCTTCTAAGACGAGTTCTTTCTCTTCTCTTTCTTTTTCCTCTCAAAGGTGGCGGAATGCAACGACGAAGAGTACTTTTGTCTTGTTAGTAAGGAGGTGCATTTAGTAATAATGGAGGTGCAGGAAGAAAAAGTCCTTCTATTATTGTTTAAGAACTTGGGCAAGTCCAAGAATTTTATGGAGGTGTGAAAAGAAAAGTCTTTAAGAAAAACGTGGCCCAGTGTCACATTTGTCATATGGCACCGTTATAGGCTTATAGACAGTTAATTCCTGCATCATGCAAAATGTTTCCTGTATTTAAGAGAGAAATTAACTTTTTTATTTGATTATACTTATTTATATGTGATTCAATATAAGAGAAAAAAATTAATAAATAAATTTTAAAATAAAAATAAAAATATTTATTAAATATAAACAACTGCGAATTTTATATTATATTTTTATTGTTTAAATATCACAAACAAAAGTTAAACTATGTCACATCAATACTATAAAATGAATAAAGGTTTTAAAGAAAACATATTTGAGAAAGAAACATGTTTGGAGATAAAATGGTGTGCAGTCTGGGGTTGAAATGGTGATCTGAAACTGAAATTTAGAGATTTGGTGTACGAAACTGGGTCTCTCATGTTCTGTCCTTTCTCCTTAATTATATATATGCTAAGGTCTAATGGCTACATGAAGAGCCAACGAACTTCCCTTGATGCGACGTGAAACGACCATTTTCTTTTTCAGATTAAAATAAAACCACATCTTAATGCACATAACTGAATCATATTTATGCTACTTCAACATCATATGTTTTGGTGCCGTGTAACATCATATGTTTTGGTGCCGTGTAACAAGTTATAATTAGCTGAAGCGAAAAAATCCACATGTTTTGTCACTGGATTTTAAGGATTTAAGGATGTGAATGGATTTTCTTAGAATTTCATATCCATGAAAATTTATTAAAAGTAGTAATTAAAGAAACAAAACACATACCAAGTGCTTTGCGTCATCGTCACTCGGCTCGATTTAACCCTAATTACGACCATGTTGCTTGGTTTGTGCCAACTTATTTGAATCAATCCAAGAATTTATTTGACATTGAAGGATAAAATGAAGAGAAAGAAGTAATTGTTTTCAACCAATTGAAGGATATTTTTTTTTTAATTTTGAATTATAGTTTAAAAATATAAACTACTCTTATACTATAAATCATTTATTACTATTTTTGTTAACCATTATTATTTTTATATTTTCTTAAAAAGTATAAAAACACATAATTCCTATTTTCCGTTAGTATTTTATAAAATGAATATATTATCTATAAAAAAAAGAAAACAATTAAGAATAGTTTAAAATTAATTTTATACTTAATATTTTAACTATGCCTTTAAACCAAAATAAATAAGACACAGTCATAAGATAATGAGGTGTAAGAGAGAAAAAAAATAATTATACAAGACAACCAATAAAATAAGACAGAAAAAACAACAATGGTAATTGATATTTGGCAACAATTCTCACGCTTAATCACTAGTTAATAATTTATCCCATTTCTAATTTAACTTTTTTTTTTATTTTAGTGCATTGTTCTTTCAATCAAGTACTTGGTGGTGTGCCTCCATACTTAGGGGGTACGTAAATATAAACTCTTTTAACCAAAATCTTACCCTTATTTTCTTAAATTTCTACCAAGATTCCACCTAATTAATGCCTCTCTCTTATTGGTGTCTTCCTTTTGAATAATGACTTTTTTGAAGAAGTTTCACAAATTATGTTCCTTTCGTCTTCAACCTTCTCTTATTATTTAGGTTTGAATTGCTTTTTATCATCACTATTCTTGACCTTAAACTTAAAATCATTACACAATGTCACATGATAGCAAAATGAAGAAAAGAGAGGTAGATCGAAAGCTACAATAAGAAAGAACATTATTTTAACTAAAATATTGTAATCAATGCAAAAATTTTATTTTTATTTATATTTAAATGTTGAGAAATTGCATAGTAACAACCAGTAGCTTTTTGGATTTAATGATAAATATTTATGCAGAATTTTAGAAACGATGGAAATTATATAGAAATCTGAATTAAATTTTTGGTATTGGTTGACATGACCCACAAGAACATGAACGACAAGTCATTAATTGCTTGTTTGTGGCAGTTGAACTCAGAAAGCATCTGTGTGTCACGAAGTCTCACATTCACTGCAGATTTGACAGAGTTCAAATCCAAGATTTTAACGTTTATCATTTTTATAGGATTCCTAATCCCACTCTGTCCCTTTCATAGTTGCAGACAAGGTAAGCATAGCAAGGTGGAGCTTCAAAAGTTTTCCACCTAATCCCACTTTTCACTTCAAGTTTACACCAATTTCCTTTACATATTTCAAGAGATAATGAGACAAATGAGAAAAAGTAAAATAAAACAGATACCATGTTGATTTAAGGAAAGCAATAATAAATATAAAAATTCATGGTTACTTAAACAAGTATGGAGATTAAATAATATTTCTTACTTTATATGAAAATAATTTTGGTTGTAAGAGCTGAGTTGAAAATAATAAGACGCAAATGGCTAAAGATTATAACAATAATAAAATTGAAATTAGGTGAGAGCATGAACTTGTATTGCATGATGTAGGTTCAGTTACCTTCGATAATAATAAACATGTCATCATGATATTATTGATCTAACGTTTACTTAACCATAAAACAAGCTCACAAATCATTTTTTTTTAAATAATTTATTATAAATACACTTTTTGTAAAATTTATCTTTTAAAAATTTTCCAATTTACTACTTTTATGTTTAATTGATAAAAGTTATCTCTTGAATTTTCTACCAGACGTTGTCGAACTCAACAAAATGTTATTAATCTAAGTTTTAAAATAGCTGTTTTAATTGAAGTAAGAATTATTACATTAGATTGTTAATATTATCCTAAGTAATGTATACACATTTCCAATAAATAAAATAAAATATTTTATGTATGATATGAATCGCTATTTTATAACACTGTAATTCATTTTAAATAATAGTTCAATGCATTAAAATAGAGTAGTTATTTTTGTATTTTATGTGTTCTTTCAAAATGCAAAAAACTTCATATGATATAATGGATTCATATTCTGAGTTATCAAGTTAGATACTAAAAGTTTTGCGGTTCTAGGAAAAAATTTAAGTATGAAATTGTGTTTTATTCAAGAATGAGAATCTTATTAGTGACAAATCTAGTTGCATGAGAGGATATTACATAAGAAAAAAATTTACACATTTTTATTGTTTTTAAATGTGACTGAACATAATATTATAATCAAGTTGAGAATGTTAAGTTAAGAAAAAAATAAATATTAAAATTTTAAGTATGAGTTTAAGTACGAGTCTGATGTTGAATAAAAATAAAAAGTTTAACAATCTATAAAGAAGAAGTTAAAGAAGATTCACAAACCTATTGTATGAAGATTTTATGTTAGAGTTGTGTCAAGTCTTTTATATGAATTGACTCAAAGTTTATAGTATCGAATCTCTCCGACATATTCTTTTTGAAAGATTTAATAGTGATATTAAAATTGATGATTCATCTTGGTGACCGACACAGAAAGTGAGTGGAAAATCCTAATTGTGACGTCCTTTTTTGCTCTATGTACAATTTAATTATTATCAAACGTCTTTCATTTTATTATTGACTTAGTTAGATGGTCTCAATGAATGTTTGTTTGTTGATATATGGTGCATACACACATAAACACAAACAAGTACACACCCATGCACACATCACAATTTTACATTATTAGTTTTACATTACATATTTATTTATTTAGTATTTTCAATAATCTTTCTTTTTAGTAGTCTTTTTTTTACATAGTAGGTAAAAACATATTAATTAAGGGATTAATGTGTATTGCAGTTGGCATGTAGAAAGTCACTAGGATCATCCAAGATTATAGGAATATCTAAATTTGAAGTGAAAGTTAAAGTTTAATATCACAGTCCTTGGAAAGTCACAAAGTTATCCACAACATTGGTCATCCAAGTAGTTCCAAAAAAATATGCAGTGAGTGATGACTGCTGTAACTAGGTTAGAATAGTTTGGAACTTCTATATATTGCTTTTGATTTTTTCAAATTGACATTTTGGTCATACACGGCAAAAAAGGAAATAAGAAAGTGAGACACATATCACAAAATAATATTAAATAAAAACAATTTATAAATAATTTCTTTTGTTTTTAAAAAGATTTGAAGAATTACTGTAGTGATAAATTAAGATAAATGAATTTTATTATGACCAATAATACAAGACTATCTCATCTTAAATAATATTTACTCATTTAAATCTCCAAAGTTAAATTTCCATTTACAAAGTCTTTAAATAATTTATTATATCATAATTATGAGATAACATAAGTAGTATAATTATAAATGAACCAGTAATAAATTAAATAGTAGACTTAAATGAAATAGAAATAATTAAAAAAATAATGTTAGAGACATCTCACTAAAAAATAAAAATTAATTGGATAAATAAGAATAGATGTTTTCTTTTCCTTTAAAGACTAAGATTCTTAGTCGCTTTTAATCTCTTGAATGAGTCTTGAATGAGTTTTCTTCTCTGTTTTTATTATTTTTCTCTCTTTTTGTTATTTTGTTTAAGAACGTAACTCATGCCTCATTTTTATAATGAATTTTGTAATTATTATCTCTAATTCCATTTTAACTTCTTAGTGAAAATCTAATTGTGTTTTAATTTGTAAAAAATGAAATGACATCGTAAAAGATAAGATAATTGTACATATACTCAAGATAAGATAAATTATTATTATTATTATTATTATTATTATTATTATTATTATTATTATTATTATTAAAAATTATTATATAAATTCATAAATATTTTGTTAAGTTACTAGATTGTGAAAGAGCATTTGATGATCAAAGTATCTAATATGTTCTTCACGTATTCTAAACACCATGTACTAGGTTTTTGGTTTGATTAAAGTGAAGAATTTATTATTAAAAACATTTAAAGCAAAATATTTTTTAGTATATTTTCTAGAAACGAATTGTTTTAACTAATTATCGCAAATATTCTTGAAAGTTCAAATTAAAAAAAGCTGAAGTTTCAACATACTTTGTTTGCGCCCCCCACTCCACACGCACACAGGCCCTTTAGCATTTATTTAAAGTGGATGTAGTAATATTAAATATTAACTTAATTAGTACAGAAAGGAATGCTGTTCTGATATGAATAAATGGAAATTAATGAAGAAAGATAAATGGGACGAAAAATAATAAATTAAAATATCATTTTTAATTCTGGTATAAAGGAAACAAATTCCGCTATTTACAAATAAACTTAATTATAAAATAGTATATCAAATTGCCTTGTATTTTCAATTTCAAACAAGAAGAATAAATATATTGGATAAAAGATGTTAAAGTATTTTGTAGGTCACGAATTATTTGACAATTTTTAATTAATTAATTTTTTTCAGTCAAGTCCTAAATTTTTTATTTTCTAATTAGTTCTTTTTATCTAACAATTGTTACATAATTACACGTTTGTATAGTCTTCTGACATTTTTAGTTGTAGGTCAGTAATTTTATCTTTACAAATTATTAACACAATATTATCAACCGAAGTTTTAACAGGCTTCTTCACCATACAACAACCTTACCCATGGTAAGATAAATATATATATTTTTTTAACCTCAAGGAGAAGGATTAAAAATAAATAAAAACTCAATTATTTATTTATGTGGCAGAGGTATTGTTGCGATTTTATGAGCATCACGTGTCTATTTAGCAACGGTGCTTCAGTGTCATTTCAAATGAGAATCGCACTAGCTGGCTCTTCCTGTGGCAAGCAACACCCCAACTTGGGGTATAAGCAGGGGAAGCTTCCAATGCCATTTATTTTTCCCCACAATGCCCTGTTTCATATGACATGAGGAACTAACCAAGAATATGTTCACTCTTCCAATTTCTAACATTTTCATACCAATCAACAAACGGAATAACCATCCATTTAGCGAAAATTAGTGTGAGAAGAGAGGTTTTCTGAACCCAATCAATCTCATAATTAAACAAGGGGAATCATCTTGTCCAGCTACCCTGGTACGTGTTCAACTATTAAAGTCTCTGCTATTGTTGCCTAAAGTCCCCTTTGCTTAATAAAAGCCACCTCCTAGACACCTGGATGGTCTTTCTTACTTTCGCTAATTCCCCACTCCAAACTGTCTTCTTAGATTTCATACCAACAATCATTAACAAAATTTTAATCTAATTTATCTTCAAACATTTATAATAACTTAGAGATAATATAATCAATTATGCTTCTTTTTAATTTTTTAAGATTAATTATTTTTATCGAGATTCGTGTGTCTAGTATTTGAAGATTTTAGTAGTTGTTGTAGTTACGAGATCTGATAAGAGGAACACTTTATTAACACAGCTTTTGAGCTATTACAGGTAGAGGTCGAAATTCAAAAAGTATGAATATAAAAATAATACACTAATTAATTAATTGTAAAATAAAAAATCAAAACTAAATTCAATTTATTTCCTAACAACTTTTGGTGTGGAAGATAAGAAGAAAGAAAGTTAATAACAAGTTTTTTCTCACGAAAATTATGAACAACTTAAGGATTAATGAGTGAAATAAAAATTAGAATGAAATAGTGTCTGAAAACTAAATTGCAGATTAAGAGGGGGAAAAAAGTAATATTTTGAACATGGGTTGACTCCATTGGTTGAAGTCTTAAATAAGGTCATGTGGTGAAGCAGGGATTCCCATGTGATCCTTTCAATTCCAAATTTCGTATTAAGAGAGGCAATGGCTTGCCAATTTCATCCGCAACTTCTCATCCTTCGCTGTTCTTGATGAGGGAATGTATACTGTACCACGAAAATAAAATAAAAAATATATACTTTTTAATTGAAGATGATGATAATAGCAATGTTATTGAATTTATGATACATAGAAAGAAAATAAATCATAGTTTATATATTTAAAAATATTGATGAGATAATAGAGTAAACTTGAAAGACTAATACAATATTTTAAAAAAGAAAAATGGTGATGTTAACTGGCTTGGTTCGTTTCAACTAATTTGAAAGTGCCTGATTTGATATATGACTTGATAATAACTAATGATCATGGACCATACATTCTTTTATCTTTATCAACTTAAATATCGAAATTAATTCTAATATTAATTCAGGTTCGTAATTCTCCTTGAGTGTGGCTATCTCAACTTATTTTCGTTTGATACTCTCTAAATAAAATATTTAAATTTGTGACAATTAATATTAATATTTTTCAGAATAAAGAATGTTTGAACTAAATATCTTCAAAAAAATACAAAACAGAAGTACACTTCTTCCGATGAGTTCATTACTAATTTATTTAATTAATAGAGGGGTATAGGACGGTTTAATGGTATAGTTTAGAGGATAAATTTAAACTTAACTCAATTTTATAAAAATGGTTATAAATTATGTGATTTTTAACATATTTTTTTCACCGCCGAGATTATTATTTAGTTAATGTATGAGACTATATATTAAAGATGATCCGATAATAGCTCGATACCTGGTGGTCTCATAAATTTAACAAATTTATTAGGATAAATTCTGATACTATATTAAGAAATTAACTTTAAATCTAATTCAATCTTACAAAACTGATTTTTAAGATGAGGTTTATACCTATTTATATAACTATTGAAATATCTTATTTCTAATCAATGTGATATCTCTCTAACTGTATTTATGGTTTAAAAGACAAAATAAAGGTATAATATATTGAAATCTTTTTTTCATTGAGATGCAAAATTGATTATTCAGTTTCTTTATTTCAAATCTATAAATTAAATATTTTTTAATTGGTAAAATATAGACATTATTTTATTAATTTTCCTTGCAAATTTTGACTGGTTGATAGACCAATCCACATTATACATCATGTAATGTCATCCCTATTTTACATCAATATTTTCAGAAGAGCTTTTAACATAAAAGCAAAACTAAAATTATTATATATATATATATATTAAATTTATTTATAAAATGTCAATTTTTTTTTTTTTATATTTTTTCTCTTATGAGAGAATATGTCGTATACAATATATTCCACTTACACTATGTTTATTTCACTGCTCTCCTATTCGACGAAGGATAATGTAAAAAGAGTTTGAATTTAGGTATATGAAAGGAAGTAAAGAGAACATGCGATATATAATATATTCCACTTACACCATGTTTGTCTTATTGCTCTCCTATTCAAGCTGGTGGAAGATAATGAAAAAAAAGTTTGAATTTACTTATATGGAAAGAAGTGAGAATAAAGAAGAAGGGAAAGGAGTGAAGTTCACTTCCCTTCAACTTTCTGATTCAGAGTAACATTAAAGAGAAAAAGTCAGTCTAATTTAATCAAAAAAACATGTTACCTTAACGTGACATATAAAAATATTCATCTTCGTATTTATTTACATACATTTTCATTTTAGTAAAATTTATAATATGTATATACCATTTTACTGATTTACAATATATATTCCAAGTTCTTCTATTTACTTTTGAAATAGTTTATGCTAGTGAATTATTTTAGGTAAATTAAAAAAATATATAAAATTTTATATTTTTAAACACGCATAATTCTAAAGAAGTCTTGTTTATAAATAGATTTTTGTTCTGCTAATTTTGTATGCACACTTATTATGTTAATTTTTTATATACATACAGTAGTACTATTATATTATTGATGATTATTTTACATGCGGGTAATTTACTAGTAAAAAAGCAAGCCATTCAACACAATTCAAATATTAAAATATGTTTTAAAATTTAATCAAAATATATTTTTAACATAATAATACTTTGATTATTTACTAAATATATTAATTATTTTTTCTAATTTATCACACCAATCAAATTATTCATAAATTTTTATTTTTTTACCTTTTGCTTTCTTTCCTTTAATTAAAACAATTAAAATTTTCACTTTTTTTTCTTCATTTATTTTTTTTATTCACTATCTCATTTCGCATCCTCAATTCAAATAATTAGAGATTTAGCCAATTTAATTACTTCTTGACTTGACTTTACGTCCACCACTTTCCAAAATTCTACTTCATTTCTTAACCTCTTACTAAATGCATAAGAGCTTACTCGATAATGAATTTTTTTATTATCAAATATAACTCCTATCAAATTAAATCATAGCACTTCTTTTAACGACTTTTACTTAATTATATTTTTAATTGATAAAATTAAGAACAAATCCAATATTGATTTCTCAAGCCTTTTAACAATTAGTTACTAAAATTTGAAAAAAAAAAAAAAAGTCTTCAAAGGAGATACGAGAGAAACTAAAATATTTTTAAATCATATTAAATCTTTAAACAGTGAATTTAAGAGTCAACATCGTAACTTTTTAAAATATAAGAGTTTAAAATATTATTACTTTTAATTTAAAGACTAAAATATAATTTATCTTATATTAAAAAACTAAAAATATTATTTGATCTTATTTTTTATAACATTATATTACGTGGCCTATTTATATGTTTTTTGTTTTGTTTTTGCACACAAGGGCTTGGTAGTCAGGACTAAGAATGATACATGTTTTCATTATTTTTTTTTTCTAATACTTTATAAACAAAACATTATATGAAATGTTTTAGGAATATGAGAAACATTTGATACTTAATGCTATAAACTATTTACAGAATTGATAATAGATTTGATTATTCTTTTAAAATATGTTTTTTTTTTCCTACAACAGATCTTTTAAAGAATTAGAAAAAACATTGCTTGTATAATTATGATTATCGTTTGCTTTTGTTCAACTAAAGAAAAGTGAATGAAACCTTTTTGTGGATCCCACTTCTTCATGCTCTTTTCAAAAGACAAGCTGACACTGTTGATTTCCTCTTATGTCCTTCTTCTTGGACTATAGAGTGACTGTTGTGATTTCTGTAAGTTGCTGCGAAGAATCTGGTGCTCAATAAACCAGTGACACTAACATTGCTCTTCAACAAAACGTGAACTCATTCACTTTACTTTCACAAAGTTATGTTGTTCCATGTCCAAGCTAGTTCTTCTAATTGTTTTCTTTGTTTTTGAAGTTGTAACAAAGAAGGAGCAAGAATGAACTTAACAAATTAATCAATCAATGCTAAATGTTTTGGGTCATTGTTGTGATGTTGTTATAGTATTTCTTCTTGCTTATGACAATTAATTATGTCATAAAATCATCAATTATTCTCAAATAATCACATCATTAATTATCAAATGCTTATTGTTCATCACTAGCCCTTAATCATGATGAATTCTTAAATGACATGTTCATTATTAGAACACATGTGAAAGTAGATAGGCATATTTATTCATTAAAAATATTGTATTAATGTGATTTATGTTTATACTTAGTTTACATGAAAGAACTATAGAAACAACTCGTGTGTTGTTTAAAGAAAAGATTTGAAGATTATGACTTAAAATAAATGTGATTATATACGACAATCGGTAGAATTTGATTATACATGGATTATGTTTATAATTTTTTTTTTGTTACATAGGATGGTTTAATATTAGGATAGGTGGCATGTTGGGAGTAATGTATTTATGCATAATTCTTACAGATAGTAATAGAGGAAGGGTTATAAAGTTAATAGTAGTAATTTTTTTTCACTTAAATACTGATATTTTTTTATTAACAAGTATAAATAATATATAAGTAGGTACCAGAGGTATCAATCTCTTTTACATTCTATGATAGACGAGCATATGGTTTTTGTACTGCCCTAACCCGAGATACTTTGATCAGTTACACTCACATATAAGATTCATGGTTGATTACTCCCAACAACTCTCAAATCTCGGCCTCCACCTACATAATTCGATACTTGGTTTTTTGAACTCATAATAATTCAACCCAAGACATATACATACATATATATATATATATATCTCACCTGTTACAGAAAATATTACTCACTTATCACTTAGTTCTTATACTTATTACTTGCTTTCTCATACTCACTTATCACTTAGTTCTTATACTCATTACTCACTCTCTCATACGCCCCATTAATTATGTACTTACTTGATTATCGAAAAGTGTTTCCAGAGATGGATATCTCGCCAAACTTTGGAACTACTTTAATTCAGATCCTTGATTACTCAAAATTCGAACAAGTCGATTCCAACTCACCTTATTCATATACTAGTTCGGATCCTGATAAAAATAATTTCAAATTTCTATTTTATGTTTATCTTCTCCAATTTTTTTTCAATCCTTACAATTTATTTTTATCCATGAGTTACTTCTTGAGTAACATGCTAGTGACCCAAACCCAATATGTTATTTGGTTTTCACTTTCGGTCCTAATACATTTTTATATTTTGACTTTGATTCTCAATAATTTTTTTTCTTATTTTGTTCCTTTGTAAAAGTTTTAATTATGTTTTGGTTATACTTTTTATTTTCATCCTTTTAAGTCGTAAGTTGTTAATTAAATGACCATGTTAGCAATTTTTACACATATTTTCCTACAAAGTTTTTTTTTTAAATAATAATAATAATAAAAAAAATGTGATAGCGAGAGTTTCGTTTTTTTTTAATATATTTTTTTGTCTTTACTTATTTCTTATTTTACAGAAAACTTAAAAGAAAATAAAGAATCTGAAAAAAATCTTAGTGAAAACTGTGAAAAACAACATAGAAATAAGAAATTTATCCAGGACAAAAAAAGAAAAAAAAATTAAAAAGTTTAATTTAAATCCATAAAAAAAGTTAATAACGAAGTAGATAACGGAATATGTGATCCAAACCTAAGATGCACTTTAGCCGAATCTAAGGCACAAAACTTCGAAACAATAAGTCCAAAGATGGGCAAAGCATGAAAGAATATGACTGGGACATGTTTGAAAGGCAAGTTCATCATATCCATCCAAGTTTTCGATTTATTTTGTAGTTTGAACCGAAATAAAAATCGCGCGAAGAAAAAGATGTGTAGAAGAGGACATGGAATAATAATGTAACGTATTCACATAGTGGCGTAATAATAAAATTGGTAGTACAGAAAGAATTGAAGGTTGTGAAATTGATGTATGAATAAGAAAAAGGGGACATTATTAGAGAACCACATACCCTAAAAACTAAGGCTCTAGTTGAAGTGCTTTAGCAGTTGGATTTTGTGGAGAATGTTGATTTTGTAGTACCCCATTGACCCCCTCAGGAAGATGATGATGATGATGACGGGAATCCTCATCTGGGGGCACCCTTGATGTTTTGGGAACCCCAAAGTGACCCAAAATCTCTCTACCCCAATCCCCAAGGTTCAACACAACATAAGTCCCAATCCCTCCGATCAGTCCATAAGCGATCGAATACGTCAACGGCATCAGAATGAGCGTCACGAACGCCGGAATCGCCTGCCTCATGTCCTCCCAATCAATCTCCACCACCGATCTCATCATCAGCACCCCCACCACAATCAACGGCGGCCCCACCGCCCACGCCGGAATCGACGCCAGCAGCGGCGTGAAGAAGAACGCCAGAAAGAAATACGCCGCCACCGTCAGCGCCGTGATTCCCGTCCTCCCACCCTCCCGGATCCCCGTCGACGACTCAATGAACGCCGTCACGGGGGAGGTCCCGAGCAAGGACCCCACCACGATCGACGTGGCGTCTGACATGAACGCGAAGTACTGTCCCTCGAAACCCCCCTTGTCGTCAGTGAAGCCGGCGAAGCGCGCCATGGAGTATAACGTTCCGGTGGTGTCGAGAATGTCGACGTACAAGAACGTGACCACGGCCTCCCAGAAATACCCTTTGCCTATGCTCTTGAAGCTAAGCGCCCCCGCCGTGGTCTTTATGGCGTGAACATCCACCACCTTCTTGAAGTACTCGTGGGCGGCGTTACCCGCGTCGGTGTTGGGAAAAGCCGTGACTTTGGTGTTGCGGAACCACGACACCACGGTGACGAAAACGATGCCGTATATCATGGCGCCTTTCACGTTCTTCACGAGACAGTAGGCGATGATGACGAAGCCCACCAGGCCCAGCCAGAGCGTGGGGGATTCCATTCGGTCGCGCAGGCAGAGGATATCTCCCGAGACTGTTCCGCCGGGTAGCATACTGACTGTGCCGTTGGCGGCTGCTATAACGGGCGCGAGGGAGGCCCGTGAGGAGGATGGGCAGGCGCCGAGGGTGAGCAGTGTGGATGGGCTGTACCCGATGAGCCCGATTCCTTGGTTGTTTTGAAGCCCGATGAAGGCGAGGAAAAGCCCAATTCCCGCGGAGGAGCTGATTCTGACGGGCTTGGGGACGAGTTTGGCGAGTTTAGCGCGGAGACCAATTGCGGAAATGAGGAGGAAGATGATTCCTTCTATGAAGACTGCGGCGAGTGCGCTCTGGTACGAGACGTTGCCGGAGCCATGGAAGCCGACGACGGTGTAGGCGAAGTAGGCGTTGGAGCCCATGCCCGGGGCGAGGCCCAGAGGGAGGTTGGCGAAGGTGCCCATGATGAAGCAGCCAATGAGAGAAGAGGCTATAGTGGCGACGATCAAGTCCTTGCGCGTGTTTTCGAGGCACGCTGCGTAACCCGGGTTAACCGGGTCGAACTTGCATGACTGATCCGGGTGGAGGACGCGGAGGGAGGAGGTGTTGCAGGCTGCGATAGGGACGGAGGGGTCGGAGCAGAGGGGTAGGCAGTCGGAGACAGAACAAGTGCCGCCGGAGTCGGCGAGGATGGAGGCGTTGACGGCGAGGATATAGGCCATAGTGAGGAAGGTGGCGGTGCCGGCGCGGAGCTCGGTGGTGAAGGTGGAGTTGCGTTGGGAGAGCTTGAACCATTTTCCTAGTCTGGTTTTGGCGACGTATTGGTTTAGGCGCGAGAGAGGGTGGGTGTGGGCGTTGTGGTGTGGAAGTGGGGGCCTTTGAGCCTCCATTTCCATGGGGTGTTATTGTGGTTTGAGTGTTTCTTTGAGGTTTATATAGGGTTTGGAATTGGATTAGGATATTTGCATATCAAGGTTTGTTATAGAATTTGGTTGGCTCTTCTTGAGGGAGCAGACCATAGCACAACAGGAACAGAGCTGTGGCAAGCTTTCATTTGTTTCCTATTTGTTTTCCCAAAGGATAGATTCCAATCATCAGGGATCTCTAATATACCCAATACTACCACTCTTTTCAGTTTCTTATGACATATTTTTTTTTCCTTCCACCTTTTAGTCCATACATTTATCCCATTGCTTCAAAACTCATTTTAAATATTTTCAACAAATTAATACTGCAAAACAACATGTCTTGTATTCAAATTAAATTTATAAATACTGGGATTGATTGTTTATTTATGCGATGCGCGCGGATGTTCTGCTACACATGGGCAGACATTTTTGTTTGTTTATATTTATTTCAATATTAAATTCCAATTCCAACGGATAGTGTGAAACACTGTCTTTGTACAGCTGGGGTAAGTAAGATGGATTTGACTTTGAAAATACGCATTTATTAATATGAACATGATTAAAATTTGCATGTGTTCGAAAGAATTAGTTTTCCTTGATAAATCCTAGGTAGGAGGCGAAAGTGTGGAAATCCGTTTGAGCTACATTGTTGACTATCATAACCGTTCTATCTAACTCACGTCGTTGATCCGGAATTCATTCACAAGCGTAAATGATAGTGCTTAGAGATGAGTGTTTGATTAGTTGGGTTTCAATTATTTTTGTTTTAAACAATATTGTGGACTTGGTTTTTCTAACGTGGGAGTGGCTTGTTTCTTTTAAATTAGGCAAGTGTTACAGATTGAAAGACATGTTTTGAGGTCTTCCATTTCAAATGGTGACGATCGTTCGCATTTTATTGGCTTAAACTTTTGCACGTCAAATTCAGCAGCACATGCTTTCATGACATCCACATTTTCCTTATTCAACTAATTCTGATAGCTAAAATTCAAGGAATAAGCAATGCATCAAAGCTGAAATTTTATTTATTCACAATAAAAATACTAAAACAAGTACCTGGAGCATTATAAATTTTAGTCAACCTATAATAAATAAAAACATTAACATTTTCCAATTAGTCAAGTTATTATGATAATACAAACATTTATCCACTTTTCAACTTTTTACTTTATTATGATAATAAAAACATTTTTTTTTATTTTAGTGTAAATTTTTTACAAAATGTTCAAAACAGACATTGTGTTTTAGTTTTTATTATTATAAATAGTGACAAGATTTTATTATAAAAAATCCTATAATAGACTTTTATTTAATTTAGAATGAAATTATATTATACAGTAATTAAAATAGTATCATGACAATAGGATTTCAATTGTTTTAAAATGATATTGATATGATTTTAGTTGAATTTTTAAAATCATATTATAATAATAATACGATTTTATTTTTTTCATAATAAAATCATTTCAACTTGTTTTCTATTTTAAATATTTTGTAAAAACATTCATCAAAATGTAAGAGAAAAACCTAAAACATTTACCTACTTTTGAATCATATAGGTGACCTTTCTTTTCAACTTTTTAGCTTCCAAGCATTAGTCACTAAATTAATCCGGCTGCAACTCAATGATTACATATTGAATTTTATATTTTACTATCATACGGTGCTAAAAAATTACTTCCCAGATTTTCCAAATTATAACTTGGTCACCGCCGGCTATGTCATTATCTAGTGTGAATTCATTTAAATATATTCTCATTTTCGTAAATTAATAAGTTTTAATTGTAGTATTTATAAAACAATTAATTTTAATCTCTTAAAGAGTTAAAATTTTGTTTTTAATACTTATCATCCTATAATGTTTGTTAACTATTGTGGTCACTTTTTCTGAAAATGCGATGTCATTATTAATTTATTGGACTTAATATGGAAACAATCTTTAACAAACAAATCTTGTAACTTATATTTGATTATACAGATAAAAAAACTACAATGAAAACTCACCTAAAAGAACAATTGTCTTCAAGAACAAGTAGTAAATAGTTATGCAAATATATCTTTTCAATTCGTGTATTAGATTAAGTGATATGTTTTTAGTTTAAAACAGTGAATTTACATAGTATATATAATATCAATTTAAGATAAATCAATGTGAAGCTAAAACAATAGAAATCTTATAAATATTTGGTGGATTTTCTCTATCAGTTGATTTTTTAATTACTGTAGAATATATATTACTTTAGCGGTAGAGAGAATCAGCTTAATATTTGATATATATTAATTGATCATTAACTAATGTAAAAAATATAAAATTTTCTATATTGATTTGCTTTTGAATTCAAGTAGAAAATAGATTTTAGTTCCTTTACAATCAATGTGTTATCTACTTTCTGCATTTTCTGCATCGGTTTAAAAGTTAACTGACATAGAAAACCATTAGAATAGGATGTATCAGAGTCTTCACTCTCACTCCCAACTTTTTTTTTTCTCTCGTGTTCTTCTCCTCTTTTGCTTGTACTTCCTCTGTCGCATTAAGTTGTAACATCACCAATCGTTCTCGTCCATTAGCTCCTTCTTAAACTCTTCTTTACCATTTAAATATTTTTCTCCATTTGTATGCTTTTTTCTTTCACAACTCTTGACATTTCCACAACACAACACATCAATCTCGTTTGTTAGACATCGTTTTCCACATCCATCACCATCCTTTTTTTTCATACTACCCTTCATTACCCTTCATGCATCTCCTACCAGATTAAAAAGTTTAATTTATCTCTTGCTTCAATTTAAAATGTAGGAATGCACATTATTTATTATTTAGAATATACGAATATGTCACGTATGGAGATTTAATTAAGTGTAAGAATATATAAGAATATATGTTGTACATGTTTAAATATAAAGAAAACTTTATTAGGTTTGAAATTAGTCGTAGTTATGTATATTTAACTTTAGTAATTGAGTGATTTTATTGTCACACATTAATATATTAGTTATTTTGATGAGATATTTACAATTAATTTGGTTGATATATTTATGGTATTAAAAATGTGAAATTTTATTACAATTATAACTGATGGAAACAAACTGAATAAACAAGTTAAAAAAAAAAATACTAAATTGATGATAGTCTTAATTGGTATGATAGGTAAGACTTTTTACATTGATTGGGATTTATGTAGAGAATCTCAATATATTATAATATAATTAATGAATGGATGTAGATTGTGTTATATACTACATTATAATAAAAATAATTAAAGAATATTATTAAAATTTATATTAAAATTATACAAAATTGTGTAAAAAAAAAAAAATCATAAAAGTAACTTTTTAATTATTTTTTTATAATTTTAAATTATATAATAGGAGGGTTTGTAATTTTCCATACAAAATGAAAAGTAAAATTAATATAATGGTTATAAAATATTCTTATTTTTATTAGTTTTTTTATAGTTATAAAATAAAAACACTTTCAATCTAGTCAATTTCTTTTTATATAGAAGTTAAAAAGTTTGTTAACCAATGTAAGGACACTAACGGTAAAAGGGGTAGAAATATGTAAAAAAATAGTTATAAAATCCAAATTTTATTTTTAATTTTTATAAATAATAATAAATTTTAGAAAAATAATGTAAATATAAGCCACATGAATTAAATTAATTTCATTTTTTGATATAATAATTTGGTATATAAATTAAAAATATTATTATTTTCAATTTCGCTCGTTTCAAAATATTATTTATAAGTAAAAAAAAAAAAAATAGTAGTCAGTGATTGCATCCATCATTTTCCGGTTGAGTTGTGACCCACACTAATACATAACATGAAGTTTTGTGTTTTAGCGTGAATATAGAAAAACTATGCTACAACGGCTTATTCTAGTAATGTTTGTGAAAACACTTTTTCCAAAGCACATAATCAAACTTGGGTGAAAATCAATTAGGCTTGTGTAAAAAAAATGCATTAAGCACACATCATGCAATAGTTATTAATATATAAGTAATGCTTTGTGTGCATGAGGATGCACGTTTAGCACATGCGATGCAAAATTTTATCAGCAGAGAAATGCAGCAAAATTGACCAATTGCTCTATGTTGAAGGTTGATGCAGGTGGGAGAGAAGTGATTCCCACCCTCCTCTCTTCATCCTGATCGTGCACCACTATGGTTGTAGAGAGATTTAACAATAGAGGATCCAACTGTAGAATACACCCTTTACAAAAAGCAAAGCAAAAGCATGAGTCCATGTATACCAAATTTTCTCTGAAAATAAAACTAAACCATAAATTGTTTTCCTATTGATTAAACCAAATTGCAATTGACCTCTCATCCTTATCATCATTAGGAAAAGGCATGCAGCCTAAAAAAATAAACTAAATTATCAAACCAAACAATAATATTATATAGACCCCACTATCGATCCATGATAAGTAGATATAAAAATGTGATATCTCTTTTTGGTTTAATGCAAGTGAACACCGACTTTGAGGATTTGAGCGAGCAAAAAGGTCGTAGTCGTGGTTGTCGGCAATTGTTGTAGTGGTTTGGTAGACATGGTTGTGAATATTTGAATTTGCAGATGTATTATAGGAAATAAGTTTGCAAATCTGAGGTGGGAAAAAAGTTTAGCTTATCAAATTTGGTTTCACTCTTGCTTTGACGAGAACGAAAAAACTCCGACATTGAGCTTGAGTTTGGTAGTGATTGTCACAACATTTTGGTTGAATGGCAGTGGTGTGCGTATTGGATAAAATCCATTGTTTCTCGTTTGTTTTTAAGTTTATGCATTAATCTGATTTGAAACATGCAAGAATATGAAGATCATATGTAGAAACTCAAACACGTTAAAATATATGCATAATAGTGGAAGAGAGAGAAGGAGAAAATAAAAATCGACACGTGCACGGGAAGCTGTAGAGAGAAAAGTATGATGCTATTCACACTAAGAAGAAAGAAGAGTTGTCTATTAAATAGACGTTACAAAATAACAACACAGAGAAAATGTTTAAAAAAAGGGAAGGGAATTCAATAGCCCCGCTTAAGTTGAATTATATATGTCTACCAACCTAAGCTTTGAGACTATTGTATCGAAATTTTTTGGTTTAATGGTTTAGTGAAACTGTCTTGTTGATTAGAAGAGATGGGAAAGAGTTCGAAGAGTTTTGTTTTAAGTTTAAGTATGTTTGGTGTGTTCATTGAAGTTAGAATTGGAAACTATGTGTAAAATTGATTGACCATCATAATATAAAACTAGTAATTCTGTTTTTACTGAAGTCATCCACTTAGTAATTGTAACTTGATGGCAGTTTAGGTCCTATATTCTGTCTCAAAAATGATTTTGTAATGTGGTGAATTGTTTTTGGATTTCACATAAAAAAGATGAGTAAAGAAACACAAAAAAATCCAATAGTTAATATATAATGATCCATGTTAGGAGCCTGAAGAAATTGGCCTAAGAAATTGAACCACATAATAAATTATATTCAATGATATGATATAATACTCTATCAATGAGACGTTAATTTTTATTATTATTAATATATTAAGTATTATCCATAGAATAGATTCGTTAAATTGATGGACATTTATTGATAAATTATCTATTAATTTATTGAAAAATTTATAATTAAATTCACTGATAAATATATTGATAATTACTAATGAATTTCATTTGCTAGTAAAATTTGTCAGTAATGACATTGTATCAATGATTAAAATTTTCTCCATAAGACTTCGTCAGTAATTTAATTATTTTGTGACCAAATACAACATTAGGACCATAGATGAAATCATTCTTAATAAAATAATACATACAATAACAATCATTATATAGTATGTTTTATATTTGATGTCAGATATCAATCTTTGTCGAAAATGTCTTTTTTCAACGATAATTAAATAATTGTGATGAATGAATTTTTTTTAATAGTATCAAAATCTTTTATATTAATAAAATTTTATAAAGAAAACAACAACTTCAACTATTTAGTTAGCTTGGTGTTAGTGCTTAATTTATTATTTATTTAAATTTGAGGCAATTTTAAAATTTTAGGTGTTAATTATCGTATTGAATCCACATTCAAAATTATATTCAAAATTTTATAAACATTCATAAAAAATAACTAAATATTTAAATTAACTAGTACAAAAATTACTTTAAAGTAATTAATAGTTTGAACTTAAATATGCATATATAATTATGTAAAATAAGAAATAAGGTTTTTTAAATTAAAGAATTTTGTTTAGTTATAATAATGAATTATTTATTTGTTATCATTTAACTATGATAAAATATAAATATTAACTTTATAATGGATTATATAACAATACAATTAAATTATATAACATGATTATATACTAATATTTACTATATTACTAATCTATCATGTTAAAAAATAATAACTGTGATCAGAGCTAAGGTTAATCATTGACAGATAATCATTGAATGAAATTTCACCTCTACAAGATTCTCCAATATTTAAATTAATAAGAATACAAATATAATGGTAAGCAGTATGTAGTAAATAGAAATAGTAAAAATGTTGAGTGGTACTACATATGAGATTAATATCTATTATAGGTTCAGATCAATGTGATAATATATCCTTAGAGTTTATAATGTTGAATAACTAAATTTTTAATACCTTAATAATCTTAATTAATAATATTAACAAGGAAGGGTTACTAACTATTATCTAAGTAGGTGCCATAACTTTTTATATACTTCTCTTTCTGAAAAAAAATTAGCTTTTAATTATATTTGACGTTTTTAGTTTTTAAAATTTTGTTTCAATTTTTTTCGTCTCTTAGATTTTCCCGGAAAGAAATATCAAGAAAACAGTCCTGGTAAAAAAGGATGAGAAATAGCAGTTTTGAAGTGAGCCAATTATTTAACATGGGCATCAACTATTTAACATGGACAGAGGTGCTCTTATTGGGCAGACACTGTATTGAATGCCTCAGCTACTCATGTTTCAGAGCCTGCCCAACAAGGCCAAACACTGCTCTCTGCACTTACTTCTCTCCATTTAATAACGCTGTAATAAATGACTCCTCTATCATTCAACCTCACCACATCATGCAAATGCCACACACACTTTTAACCAACCATAATATCACACCATCTACAACCCATGTACACTCAGATCAATTATTCATGTTCAGTACACACTTCACCTTGTGCTCAATTGAAGTTTTTTCTTACATTTCTAAAGTATTTTTGAGTTGATCAATTTAATATTTGTTAGACATTCATCTTGAAAAAAAGGATGATGAAGAAATAATATTTGAACTTATTCTCAGAATAACAAACTAAACCAAGGATTTAAATAATTGAACTTAAATAGTTTATAAATAGCTCAAGTTATTTACAATACCAGTTTATACAAGTAATTCTCATAATCCAAATTTGAATGACATAATTACTCCTTCTTGCCATTCCATACATTACAGCATATTCACTGGAGAGACAAACGATATAATTTTACAATAATTAGCTGAAACAGTCAATACATACATATATAAAGGAGTATCTTTTTATCTTTCTGAAATTATCATATGCCAAATGAGATATCTAAACATTTTTTCTCTTGCAATATATATAAATATATATATATATATATATATATAGTAGATTTTATCATGGTATATTACAGGAGTTATGGTAGCAGCAAATATTAAATAGAGAAATAAAGAAAGGGAGTATATTAGTCCAGGTAATTATGATTTCTCCTTAGGAATAGCATCCATGTTGGCCTCTCAAGATACATTACTGCTGGCCAGTGCAAGATTTTCCTTAAGTTTTGAACGATTATGACAGGCACAAGCGAATAAATCTCAAGGGATTTGGGCAAAAAAGCAGTTGAATATTTTAGTATTATCAGCCCTTTTTTTGTATTAAAATGGTTTAAATTGGTTACCCACATGTGACCTCTGAAGTTGTGCTATAACATAATAAAGGTGAGTTATGGTTTAATAGGCTGTGCTCCACAGAAAAATCTTCATTCTGAAAATTCTATGATAGTGATTGATAGTATTAGAATCAAGAAAGGTTTGAGAAAGCAACAAATATGAGATGTGATTAGTTCCTGCCAACTTGTTAATAGTCACGCTGGTAATGTTAGCAATGATGGTAGTATGGACGTATAGATGTTTTTCATAAGTTTCTATGAACTTAATGATTAAGTTGTCACACTTTAATTGACTGCTTTAGGTATGATTAAGTAGGATCTTTAATATCTCGAGACATTTCTTATTCCTTAATCATAAGGGTTTCACTGAATCCCTACCAACTTTAGACAAAGCACAAAAGTGTGGACTTCAAATCAGAATCCAATTAGCAGCAAAATTATTAATTTATTCTAATTCTTGGGACCCAGTGTCCCATGCTGTGGTTTTTTGAATGGTGGTGAAGCAAATGGTGGTCCTTTTTGCAGCCCTTCACTATAATGGATTGGAAACCGAAAAAAGGCTACTTCTTCCTTTCTTTTCTTTTATTCACTTGTTTGGCTAAACTCATTTTTCAAGCTTTGCTAGTAAAAGGTGATGCTGGCGTCAAAGTACAAGTTGGTTTCAAGTCGTTTCAAGTTTTAGCCTTGTATGTATCTATCTATCTATCCATCTTTCTCTATCACATTTTCTTGGTTTGAGGCATAAAAAATCCTAACCTTCCTTTCCTTCTGGATGGATGGATGTACATAAATTGGCCACTTTGATCCTTCTCTTCAACACTCGACACGCATCACATGAAGTTCCATCACTTTTGGCTCTTTTCCACATGTTGGCTTAGAGGGCTACGCCACTGTCACTGGGTGCTTCCTCACCTAATATGCTACATTACTGGTCCGGTACCAGAACAAGTCATAGATTTTTGGTTTCAGTAAAATAGGTATTTATCTCTTTCTTTTTATTCCTACTCCATCAAATCCAAATCATCAATGTCATCAACCACCTCGGATTAACATTCTCTAAGAACAGGAATGAAAAAATATCTACTCGCTAAAACTATCAGTATTTTCCATTTTTTTTAAGAATCTAGCAAATAATTGTATTTTAAATAGTTTTATATATCATCTTTTAAATAGTTTTATATATCATGAAGATTATATTTATTATTTAAGACCTTCAAAAACACAAATAAGTGGGTTAGCAGACAAACAAGAGTTTACTTTTATGTTTTTTAATTTGTTTGGATAGTATTTGTCATTTTTTTTATTATGAGTTTGGTTTAGTTCCTATAATTTTGTATATTTTTTAATAAAATGTCTCATGTCATTATATATGATGGTCGATATTTGAAATATAAATCTAATTGAGATGTTAATAATCATAATCATATCTAACATAAATTAAAAAAAAATAAACATAATGATATCTAAATAAATTTAAAAATAAAATAAACAAGAATGTAAAATTTTCACTTTTAATAAAACATACATCCATCAATATAATCATAAACACTAGTTTGATAAAAATAACAATAAAGCATACTGAAGAAATCAAGCATATATCACTATATATTGAATATTAGTATGGTGTCTTTATGAGTAACTCACAATGTGGTACATGTACATACAAAATAAATATAAATATGTCCATCAACACAAGATACACAAAAATAAAAAATAAAAAATCAAGAGGGATACAACACATTATGTACCCCTATACCTATGGATGGTGAGCAATTGTCAATTTTGACATCTTTAAATAAACTCTCTGATTCTATAGAATCATTGTATGGGCGTTCTTCCACGAAGCATGAAAACAAATTTGACCACTCTCAAAAAGGATAAAGAGGAATGTGCCAAGACCTGTTTAAAACTTCACTAAATTCTTTGATAGCTAAAACAAGTATTGTAGCAAAGCAACAATTAGACCAACATCAACATATTGAATGACTAGCTTATACTTTTTGATTGTTTGTTAATTCTTGAACAACATTTGTTATTATATTTTATTAATTGTAAGTAGTTTCCACTTGAAATTTTGTTAACTCAAAATTAAATCATCTTTCAACTCACAAATTGACTAAGATTTAAAAAATAGTCCAAGTATTGTTTTTCTTTTTTGAATTTTTTAATAAAAATTACTAATAGAAAACTTTTCTAACCTTTTAGGCCAAATAAATTTTTTTAGGGTAAAGGGTCTCACACCTTGTGCAACCTTCCGATAGTTTGAGAATATTCAAAGAGAAATACCAAAAAATTTAAACAAGAATGAGACAATTCAAAATTTTAAGATAATGAATTTGTGAGTTTTATTTTTTATGTTGATAAACTTTTTATTTCTATTCAATATACAACTAGTCTCACACTTAAATACTTAATTATAACATTAAAGATCCGTTTGCAACGGAAATGCGTCTTCTTATTTGCAATTATCCATTTAACGAATAAAATAATAAAAAAAAATAAAAAAACGTACACAACCTTTTTACCGTTTCTTTTCCCACATGTGAGATTTGCGCGGGGAGGAGAAGGATCCGTTTATATTTTTTAAATAATTAGTTTATTAATATTTATATTATATTATAATAAAATAAATATAATTAATTATAAAATAATAATAAAAAATATTAATGAAAATAAAAATATTAATAATAAATTTATAAAATTATAATAAAATAACATATTACAATATTTTTTAATTAAAAAATTAAAATATCTATCACTCCTATCACATTATTCTTAAATTTTCCACTCAAATTTCTTATCCAAACAACTAAACTTTTCATACACTTTCATCTTAAATCATCTCAAATTCATCTTCTCAAACCCACCCTAAAAGTAGATCAATTGAAAAGATATCTGACGTTAGGTTACTCAAATATAGTTACTAATTAGATTAGTAGAATGATACTTATCCTTTGTTTCGTTTCAAAAATGTATTTAGTTCTGGTCAAGACGTATTAACACTGATTTGAGGGTATGAACTTCATTTGGTTGTGGTGATTTCCAAATATTGTTGTGGATTAATTTAAAACAACATGCTCACTCTCACATTGGCAGAAGCAACCTGAAATGCACGTGACAAAGAATATTTTTATTAGTGTGTCCACTACTTACAAGATTAAAATTTGCAAATGAATATACAATGCATAAGCTCAAAATCCCGTGACTCTATCTTATTTAGTATTTCAATTTATATTTTTTGGATTAAAACCTACAAGGACTATTTGGACTTTGCATAAAAAACACCTAACAATATTTTTCACCACTCATTTCTCGTCATTTCATCAATGATAGAGAGTAAATATATTAGTCATTCGATTGGCACTTATACAATTTTCCAATGACTCAATATAATGACCTGAATTAAAGTTCTGACATTAAGTGAAATTTTGTCTAGGCTTGCACATTCATAAGGTTTCAATATTTATTATGTATTCTTAAAACATATTCATCGTACTTCGTATCTACCACATTTCAACTATAAGATTTTCAAAAGCTTTCATGTTACTTAGCATGACAATGCTTTTACTTATTTTGTTTCAATAAGTTCGGTAATTTTATTTTTTGTATTATTAGTAGTATTTGATGTGCATTCAACAAATGTCCTTCTCATAATCTGCACGAACTTACTTCATTAAGTGTGAAAATCCTAAATATCAATCACTAATAGTAATAATTTTTATATTTTTCCACTTATGCCAGACAGAATTTAAACAAAACAAGTTATAAGAAGTTAATACAACCTCATAAATATATTCCATACATCAAAACCACTAATAAACAAATAATCTATATGCTTATTAAAACCTCTACTCAACAAAAAACAAATTTTAAATAAAGAAAAACATGGTAGAGTCCTGACTCGGAGTTCTTGAAAAGTGAAATTCAAGGATAAAGGCAGAAAAATCAATAAGATGAAAGGCTCTTGATGCTATAGAAATATCAGTAGGCAATGATGAAAATGCTTATATTTTTCAGTTCAAAAGAAGTCTATTCATAAGATGAGTAACTTGTGAAAAGGTTTTGTTAAGCATGGGTTATGAAGTGGAAATATGTTTTATACAAAAATGAAAGAATGTTTTAGGAGGGTGATTTTTGGGCAATAGGTTTATGCTATAAACACATTCCTAATTTTTTTAATTAAATAACTTCACTTTGTGTCAAAAGTATTAAATGAACTAGCAATTATGTTCTATTAACACATAAAAAAAACAGACAAACATTCAAAGACACTTTGACTATTGTCAAAGTTTACAGGACAACTTTGCTTGGTAATAATCACGTTTTTAACACTATGATGAAGGAACATATACTATAAGTTTGAACTTTTATTGTTTAGAATATTTTTATTTTATAGTTTTTTAACTTTTATTTTATTATTGTAAACAAATGAAATAATTTTGATGATTTCCTAAAAGTGTGAGATAAAATAGGTAAATTAGTTAAGAAGACTCCCAAGATAAGAAGTTCATTAATATCTTTTATTTAGGTCCAGTAAAACTTTTATAAATGAAAACATAAGGAGGAGTGTTAAAGAAATTCTGGTGAGTAGAATAGATCCGAAATTCTTAAAATGATGTTTGGGAAGCATATAATCAAACATTCATTGTAGATAGACTTTTACCCATTGAAATTTGTTCTTTAGTGAGAATATGAGTATCTAATTTCTCTCTTTGTTAAAGTCGGATATAATGAGATTCAAACTCATTTTTGAATTTTGTCAAAAGTTTATTTTGATTATACTGTTATTCTCTAAGCTTAGTATTTGCATTAGTTTGATTACCTTTAATTGTTCAATTGAGACTTGATCGACATTAAAAATGTCTTTTAAACTTATAATTTTAGGAAGAACATCTAATTGGAATGAATACTAGGAATATATTGATTTTAATTATGTATCTTTAAAAAGTCTTAATCTATAATATTGATTGATTATAATTGTTAAAAATTAAAATCATAACCAACTAATTGAGGTTCAATTGCTTAAAAAATTAGGATTTAAATAATTTAATAAGCTGATGGTAGGATTGAGATTTGCCTAAATAAATTTATTTTAAATAATTTATATGAGGTGAAACTCAACCTTAACATCTTTATATAAAAGTTTATGACATTTACTGTTCAATATGTGAATTGATTTATTCAACTTAAAATTTGATTTAATAACCTTTATCTCTATATTTTAACTATAATTTTTATCTTTATGTTTATTTTTTCGTTTGTGAAGTAAAATGATATATTAACATTTGGACTCTTAAATTGATAAAGAAACGTCATTTAACTTGAATATTGCATTAGTCCCATGATATTCAACACTTGAATTTAAAAAAATTATTTTACTACTTCTGCACTTGATATATTTGACAAAATCCTTATGTTAGTCATTTCACTTTTTCAATATATACATATATTGATAAAAACACAGATCAACCACTTTATAAGTAAAAAAATATAACATTAGGTTGAAATTCTTTATTAATATATATATATATATATATATTTGTAATTGACATAATAACCAGTTGCCCTAAAATGTCATTCTAACATTATATGAAAAAGTAAAAGGCCTAATATAACTATTAGAGTTCAACTCAAATGATAAAATAAATGAAAATAAGTAAAAATGGGATTTCAAATATGAGATGTATCACTAAATAATATTTAATACATATCGTTAAATTGGGCATATTTATGCCTTTGGGACTCAAAGCAAGAAACTGACAGTGAATAATGTACACTTTTGTAACGAAACATTTGGTTTAGCACTAATAAATAATATTTAATACTCTATCGTCTTTGAAGTAAAGGCTACAAATATCTTGGACCCTTTCTCCAAAGTTTGCTGAATCATGCTATATAAAACAATTATATCCTAAATAACTAGAAAGAGGCATAACATTAAGTAAAAGCTGAACCTGAACTCTACGATCAACCACTCATAACTTGACATATATTATTAAAAACATAGTGACTCAGATAACTACTTTCCTTTCAAAAAGTGAGCTTTATGCCCTTCATAGTCATAGATGTCGAATACCATCAATACAAGTAACAGACAATTTCAAACAAACAAATGATGGAATCTGTGAAGTGCTTGAGATTTCAAAGCCAGTAACTGGACAATACAGCATTATGACATAAATTAGCCAAAACCAATGAGTGAGATCTATACATCAAAACATATTTAAATAAAAATATATTAAAACATATGACCCACTTAGAAGAGCTAGGACCCCCAAAGGGATGAGCTCAAGTTTATAACTTCATTAAAGCAAACAATTAAATTATAATGAAATGCACATAATCTATAGTCATAATATCGTATTTAAAATAAAGAGAATTTTTTTTTACTTTATTCTTTTTTATTATTTAAAATGATAAATGTGTAATGGAAAAAGAAAGAATTGCACAAAAGATTACGCAGAGTTGTCATTTCAAAGTTTAGAAGTAGAAGTTGGGATGATGCTCTTGATAGTGGGAACCCTCTACATGGTGGGATACAATTCAGGATCATATCTCATTCTGTGTGCCTCATATAGTTGTCTTGAATGGGACATGTAAAGAACATCTTTTTCCTTTTCATTTATTATTCTTCAGGTATTTCTTGTCATTTATGGACATGTGGGCTCATCATTGCTTTCAATGTTTTCTAATTTGCAATTAATCCAAACTTGAAACTTTGAAAGTTCATACATATGGCAAACCATTAAATGACAAAATATTTTGTGTCCCTCTGTTTCCTTCCAATGTGTTTGTATATGTAGTAATATAATAATCTCTCCCATGTGAGCTCCAGTAACCATGTTTAGGTTGTGGTATCTTTGTGGCTAATCAGTTCCGCAAGGACTAATGGAAGTGAACAACATTGACTAATTAACCCATTAATTTTGTTTTCATCACTACTTTACTGTGAAAAAACTAGTCATGCTCATAATTGTGGCTGCAGATAAACTTTTACACATGCATTATAACTCACCACACGCACCTCTTAATTGTGCGCTTATCTTTTTGTCAATTACTTAAGAAATGGAGGAGTTAGACAGACTTTCAACATGATTTATTCGGTAGAAAATCCTATATTCAATTAATTTTAATATATGAAGCTTGTATGTAAGAAAACAAAATAATTTTCAACAAACAAGCCTCGTTCAAATGATTCGCTTATGATCTTTTTTATAAAAAAAAAGAAAAGAAAAAAATATTATAAGAAAAAAAAAAGAATATATGAATCTGAGTACATTTGGATACCTAACTTGTATACAAAACATTGTTTACATATAAAAAAAATTAACTTTTGTATTTATCAAGAGACGTAAATATTTTTTAGAAATAAGACGTAAAGAATATTTAGTGAAATTAGGAGTGACTTTTCTTGATAGGCTCAGTCAGGAGTGCCATGCGAGTCGAAAAAATACTTGGTTAGTCAAAGATTGCTAGGTGCAAAAAAATACTTAGTTTCAGTTAGGAGTGACTTAAGTAAAATAATATTCAAAGTTAGTTAGTAGTAGTTATGTGCCCAAAGAATACTTAGGAGTCAACCAAGAGTGACTTCAGTATAGAATACCAGTTAAGTCAAGAGTGACTTGTATCAACAATAGTCAAGAGGTTAGTCTGAAGTGGCTATGATATCAAAGAATACTTAAATGTACTTTATAACATTAGTATGCCTAGTTGAGTTTGACTTGTTAGTTAAGAACTGGATATAGTCTGTCATAACTAACGAACTATCATAAATGGTTGCATATATTTTTTATCTTCCTTACCTCATTTGTATTATATGTTACTATCATCTACTCTAACCCAAGAAGGAGAGTGAGTGTGAGAATATATACTTAAAATGTTTCTATCGAAGTGCTTTTAAATGAAGAATTTAGATTTGTACTTGCAATGGTTAGTCATACACATGAACTATGATATGATCACTTGTCAAATTAGATTAGAGAATACATTAATCAAGTGATTGAGTTGATTTGCAAAAGCTCCGTTTGATGTGACCACTTAGACAAAAAAAATCTGAATTTAAAATAAAATTTCAAATATGTCTATTTGAAGAAATATGTTATGAAGTGTTGATGTTGCATCTTCTATATTTAATCTGATGTGTCTTGTTGATTTTTTTTATGAAAACATACCTAGTTAAGATAATTTGTCTTAACAAATCAACTCAGTTCAAACTTGTATATGAGGAAGTTCATTAGATGAAATACTTACCATATCATATCTTAACCAAAAGTTTTATCTGGAGACTAACGTTGAGACTATGCTTGTGAAAAGATTTTAAAAATTAATAAAATCACAATTCAATCCCTTCTCTTCTTATGATTTTCTAATTTTTTACAATAAATTTTCTAGGTTACTTAATAAACTAATACAATTGAATAGTTGAAATTAATAATTAGACATTCTCACGTGATGTAAAATAAACAACAAATAAAAAAAATATTAAAACGAAGTAGAAATAATAAAATTTATGTCCTATAGAAACAATTTAATTCAATGACATTGTGGTTTACATTTTCTTGAATGTGCAATTAAGGTTGTTATGATAAAGAAAGTATCTTAGTAATATAAGTGAATTTAATAAATATAGAATGGATTGAACAATTAAGATAGAGAATAAAGTTTGTGTCCTAAAAGAAGAGTTATTCAAAAGAAATGAAATGACATAAGTGATGAAAGTGAATAATGAAAATAAGTATTTTAGGTTACCCAAAAAAGCCAAGAACATTTTAGTAATTTTGAAATGAAAACAACTATAAGAACAAGAATGTGATATATATATATATATATCAATGTTCTTATACCTAATTTAAAAAAATGGGGTATACATATTACCCACATTCATACATGTGCTTTGTCAATAGGGGAATTCTCATTTAAAATTGGAATAGATTTAGACTATATCCACAAGGAGGGTTTATTTTTCATCCCTAATCCCATCCATGCTGCTTGGCACACCCATGTGATTTTTTAAGAAAATCAAGAAACACATACGTAGAAAACAAGAAAAATACAAAAAGGGGGATTGAATTATGTTTTTGTTTCTTTTCAATTTTTTTATATATTTTGTCTGATATTTTGATAGTTCAAAGGATGATTTATATAGGACAAGAGATCTATCAACAATTTTCTTAGAAGAAATTACGTTCGATCATATATATCAGTTTAACAGACTCATTTGTTTAAAAATGATTTTCTAAACCTTAGATTTTGCAGTGACTCTCCCACTTAATTAGTACAGACACTAATAACATTTAAAGTAAGGGGAAAGAGAAATATACATAATATGTTTATATTGGTTCATCTGACATGGTAAACTATATCCAATTCTCAATCAACAGATTGAGTTTCACTAAACAAACAAAGATTGCGAAATACAAAATGAGTATTCCTTGGGAGCCACTCTCGACTAAATCTATTAAAATCGAATATTCTTTAAACCCCATTACTCATAGTTAAAATCAAATATTCTTTGAAGTCAATTACTTTTGACTAAAACTGAGTATTCTTTGAACTCAACCATTCTTAATTAAAATTGAGTATTCTTTGAATCCAAACACTCTTAGTTAAAATCAAACATTATTTGAACATTATCACACCTGGCTAAAATAAGTATCTTTTGAACAACAATCACTTCTGCTAACATCAACTTTCCTAGGGCTAGCCGAAACAAAAAAAAAAAATCATAAAAACCTAGAAACCATTCGATAAACTTTTTCTAGAAGCTTGGCTAGTTGTAAGCTTTGTTATATCTTGGAGCTTGAATAGAAGGTCCTCCTTTTCCAAGAAACCTTCAACTAGGTTTCTATTAATTCATTAAATCTACCTTTAGATCCACGATATTAAGCAAGCTTGTTAATTTTTTAAATCAAGCATAATTGTATTACAAAAAGGATAGAGAAGATCCAAGAGAAAAAAAAAAGGGTGTGCCTTTGGCAAAAACAGAGAAAAATATGGGTAGTGGTAACAGTTATTGATTATAATAAAAGAAAGAGGAGCAATTGGTTACCATGGTTGTTGGAGAAAGAGTAATGAGGAGATGTTAGGATTATAACAATAACACAAATTGAAAGAGAGAAAGTGTGAAACTTTTAAAAAAAATAATATTGGGAGAAGTATTCAATATATTTAAAATTTTACCAGACTTTTAACTTTTATGTGCACTATCAATATTGCAGTTTACTTTTAGTGTCTCATGCAGAAGAAGGGTTATCAGTTACCTCCAGCCACAATGCTATGTATTGGTAGAGACTTCGTTTAAATAAAAACACAAATCACCCTTAGATTATAAAACAACCATTTTAATTTTGGAATGCCTTATCCAGATAGTCTTGTCCTTGCAAAAGACGAACCATGGAAACAAAGTGTGAGCATTAAGAATTTGTTGACTTTCAATGTAATTCTCTTGGGTATTTAAAGACAACTTCTCTAAATCTTTCCATTACATACTCTTGCTTCTCAATTTTTAAGGAATTGTTTCTTCTTATATTTACCGATCAATTGTCTTACAAAGTATATGTTAGTCATAGGAGTGAATAGAAACTCCATATATATATATATAGTGACAGATATCATAAAGTAATATTCGTTAGATATATCTGCTTTTGAGGTCATTAATCTTTGGTGAGCAACTCAAGTCTGAATTGAGAGTATATCATCCCTTAACCTCGAGTGCATGGTTTAAACGACAAAACTAAAATGATCATTTTTATTATATTCTTTGAAACACATACATCAAGCACGTAACTCTCGACATGAAATGCAAGGTATAAGCTGCAAGACTAAATATCTATTTGTTCAATATTTTTTAAGAGACATACATCAGCATACTTCTCAGAAGGTATGCTTTTCAACTTTTTGAAAATGAAAAATTCCCATTTATAAATTGCATCAAAAAGTGTTTCCTTGACAAGTATTTATTCTACATTTTCTTCATGCATGGAATCCATCACTATTTTTATTGATTAGCTAGCTGTCAATGAATAGAGAGAATATTATCGACCTATTCTGTAGCGTGCCTGTATGGACTAATAGGATTTTGAACCGTATCAAACTATATAAGTAATTTGTTCCACAATATAGCCAATATTATGTTGTGCTTGCTATAAAGTTTGGAACGAAATAAGCTTGCAATGGATGGCTAAGAAAACAAACTAAAGGTTATTCTTTTTCATGGACAAAGAATTTTTGGTTCATTTGTCTTGGACATACATTTCATGTGATTGCATCATGACTTTTACAAAGTTTATCTATCAGAAGAAGAATAAGTCGGACTCCCTATTTCCAGATTAGAAAGGATCTTCAATGTACATGAATGCAAATTTTGATGAGTTTAACAATCACTCCATCCTCAGACTCATGATCTTTTCGGTTTTGTGGTTTAGCTGTTATTCACCAGTAGAATTTATTTGTTAAGATGTCTCACATACAAGGAATATCATTTCTTAAGCTGATATTGGCTTTTTTCCCCAGCAATATGACATTGTCTCTTCATACACAATCAAATGCCAACTTCACTTAAACTTGTGAAAAAGGATAAGTAATCTTCTAAAAGGTCTTTGCTTCCACTTAAAAACAAATTGTGAATTGTAGCTTTTGGTACAATGCCAAATATTTTCTCCTTTGTTGAGCAAACACTTCTTCAACTCAGTTGACGTGATAGCTTCTATACTATAAAAATGCATAATATAGAACTCGTCATTTTCTTTATTTAACTGAAAGTTACACTTTTGACAGATTATTTAATTCAAAGTTCTTGTCCTATAAAACTTACAATTAGGATTTATTACATCGTATTAACAAATAAGACCTAACGAAATGGTAATAAAATAAATATTTATATACATAATTAAATTCCCACTAAGAAATATTTAGTAATAAAAATCTGTTGCAATCTTTTCATACATTGTAAAGAGCTGTGCAAGGTGCCCATAAAGCACCTGAAAAGTCACATAAAAAACCACCGTCAGAGTTTGGGCTTGTGGCTGGCCCATCATCAGGGTAGCCAGCCACCTTTCAATTCCAAATCTTCCACTTGAATTTTAAAATAAAATACTCATATTTACCAAAAATAGACAAATAAAATAAGATTTTGCTGTGCCCATTGTTGGTTCCATACAATTATATTGATTATTATTATTATTTTTGTTCAGTATTGTTATTCATATATTTACTCAAGACTTGGGGTTCCATCTTCCTTTATTGTTATCTTTTGGGCCATGGAAAAGAAAGGTTACACTTTAGACGGCACAGTGGATCTCAGTGGACACCGTGTGCTTTCTTCTACAACTGGGAAATGGAAAGCTTGCCTTTTCATTCTTGGTAAATTTTCATTCTTGGTAAATTACTACTTGTGAGCTTTGCAATGGAAAGTTATCACATACATAAACACAAACACAAACACTATAGTACAATGTTTTGGTATATATAGATTATGCTTCTTGCAAATAAGGCATGACGAGGTTATGTTTGTGCATGAATTGATGCAGCTAACCAAGCATTTGAAAGATTTGCATACTTTGGGGTGAGTGCAAATTTGGTGATTTATATGACATCAGAGCTGCACAAAGGCATGGTATCATCAGTAACGAGTGTGAATAACTGGTCAGGGACAGCATGGTTAACTCCAGTACTTGGTGCTTACATAGCAGATTCTTATTTGGGCCGTTTTTGGACTATCACTTTAGCCTTGCTCATAAATGCCACAGTGAGTTCTACCTTCTTCTTAAATACAACCCTAAAACCTAAAAGAGTTGTATATAAAATCCTCCTTAACAAGAAAATTTTGTTTCTGAAATTTTAGTTATCAATTTTCTTTATGTTAAAGTATACAAGTTCTGCAGCTTTGATAATACTATTAAAATGTTTCAGGAAAATCGATATTCTAAACAATTGTTTTAACTTTTTTTTTTAGTTTCGGGGAAGCAATGGAACATTGTTTAACACTTTAGTTTATTCTCATATAGTTTAATTGCTCAATCATGAATTATCTTTTATAATAATTATTTTAAGACTTAAATACGGTAGCTCTATGAAATAAAGAGTTTTGGTTTTTCTTTTTGAAAAACTGAAGGTTTTTTTTTCTCTAAAAAAATTCTGAAATATTTGTTTTCACTCTCATCTCTAGTTGTTTGTAACATAATATTAACACTTTTCTTTTGTTAAACTTTAATGTCACTTAACTTTCATATCAATTACTTAAATTTAAATATAATGTGAGTATATGTCTACGCAATTTTAATATTAAAATGGAAATACATAAAAAAAATAAAAATTAAAAATACATTTTTTTCCAAAAGTATATTTACAAAGCCTAGTTTTGAAGTCATGATTTCTAACTCTTTTTGATTCACAATAATAAGAAAAAAACACAAAAACAAAATTAAAAGAATACACTTTTTACTAATATTTGAAGCTTTTATACACATAATAGTCTAACTGCATATAGATGTCTTGTTTATTACACATTACAGTCTATATATAAAATTTAAAGATCTATGGAAATAAACTTCAATGTATGTCCTAAGCAATTTTAATTTTGGTTCCCTACTGATTATTCTTATTCATCATGGTGTATCATTTCTTAAACATCTGAAAAGTTTCAATCTTATTTTTCAAGATTAAATATAACAATTCCCACAAACTCGTCACTTGTTGGTTTTACAGCAATTACAAACAAGAAAAAACAAAAACAAGATGGAAAAAAAATATTTTATTAACACTAAAAAATATATAGATGTCTCGTTTATAAATATAATGGTCTTTATATATGAACATATCGGAATAACATAAAATCATTAAAAAAATAGTTAAAACAATTACAACGAGACGAACTAGACTGGCTAATTAGTCTTAACACTATTTGACTATTTTTCCTCCCAGGGGATATTTTATTCCTTTTCACCAGACGATATCATCGATTGAGCTCCCTTTGCCGAGCATGATTTAGAGTCTGTGATCACAAACTGGCATTGCAAATACATGTTTTCTTTGTTAACTTTTGCAGGCTATTTGACATGATAAATCTGAATACAATGACATTCATGAACACAGGGAATGGGACTGTTGGTTCTAACAGCAACACTGAAGTGCTTGAAACCAACGTGTATAAATGAAATTTGCAAAGCATCCACCACACAACTAACACTATTCTATATATCAATATACACCATAGCCTTAGGCAGTGGAATGCTGAAGCCCAACTTGTCAACTTTTGGTGCTGACCAATTTGATGACTCCAGACCAGAGGAAAGAGTGCTAAAAGTTTCATTCTTCAACTGGTGGTCGTTTAGCACTGCATGTGGCACTTTAGGTGCCACAGTGTTCGTGGTGTACATTCAAGAGAGATTTGGATGGGGATTGGGGTATGGCGTTTCAGCAATTGGTTTTCTAATTTGCGCTCTTACCTTCTTTACGGGCATCCCAATATATAGGCACAAATCTAGAAAGTGTGAGAGCCATGCAGAGGAGTTTTTTAGAGTTCCCATAGTTGCTTTCAGAAACAGAAAGGTGCATCTTCCTAATGACCCTTCGGAACTGCATGAGTTCGCGTTGGAACACTACATTGCATCTGGAAGACGACAAATTTGTCACACTCCTCGTCTCAGGTTCGATAATCACTGCTCTTAACTATTACTACCTCATAATTAGTATATCTTTTTACAAAATATGTATTGAGCTTGTGTGCAGAAACAATCATACAAAAATTATCAGAGAAACAATCATACCTTTTTGTTACTTCCACACTTGTTATTGATTTAAATTTGTTAAAAAATATAAAAACTTTTGAGTCTCATTTTTTTTATTTAACAAATTTTACTGATAATTTTACAATTTCAAGTGTCTTGCTTGCAAAAATTTATCTCATGGACTAAATTAAGTGATCTTGGTCAATTTTTAGGTGACATATGGGATCACTTAATAATTTTTAGAGCCTTCATTCTTCAGAGTTTATCTCCCTGATTAAATATGAAAATGAATATATAAATCTCCAAATCTGTGTCAAGGTTCTTAGACAAGGCTGCAATAAAAGCAAGCAGAACAGATGGCTCAAATCCCCCATGCACAGTGACTCAAGTAGAGACAATCAAGGTTATGTTATGGATGATTGGGATTTGGCTACTGACCATAATTCCAAGCAACTTCTGGGCAGTGGAAGTGACAATGTTTGTGAAGCAAGGAACAACAATGGAAAGGAACCTCGGCCCAAACTTCCGAATCCCAGCAGCATCCCTATGGAGTTTTGTAGTGGTCACCATTCTCATTTGCATGCCCATTTACGACTTTTACTTTGTACCATTCATGCGTAAAAGAACCGGCCATCACAGAGGCCTCAAAATGCTTCATAGAATTGCCATAGGGTTTTCCATCCAAGTCTTGGCTGCAACAGTCATGTATTCTGTAGAAATTAGAAGAATGGCAGTGATAAGAGAGAAACACTTAACTGGGGCACAAGTAGTTCCTATGAGCATATTCTGGCTCTTGCCTCAACATGTTCTACTTGGTGTTGCAAACACTTTCCTTATGGGTGGATTGCTAGAATTCTTCTATGATCAATCCCCAGAACAAATGAAAGTCCTTGGCACAGCCTTCTACACTAGCACCGTAGCTGCTGGGAAATATTCTAACAGCCTCCTCGTGTCAATGATAGATAAATTTTCAAGGAAGGTCACTGGTAAGAGCTGGCTAGGCAACAACTTGAATGACAGCCATGTAGATTACTATTATGCTATTCTTTTTGGGATATCTGCCCTTAATCTTTGGCTCTTTGTGTGGGTACAAAGGAGGTACATTTACAAGAAAGAGAACGAAACTGAGGTGAATGGCATTGAGATTTTGAGAGCAGAAGAGAACACGTAGGAAAAGCTTGAACAATTAGCATTTTGATTCAAGTATCAAAGCATGCACGGCAAAAGTGGAAATCCAATTGTTGTAATTCTGTTACTTACTCTAATTCATTTGCTGTTTAGTAATAATGCACGTTGCAATTTGTATACTGAAACTTATGAACAATTGTTTTTGTTACTAATATATAACAGATGTGTGGCAGGAATGAAAGAATGTTTCTGACAAGCTTAGAAAATGGATGCAATTGTTGAGTAGTGATTCAAAGCACTACTTGAATAGTGAAAAAATCATTTAATATTTCTTTACAACTTTCTAAGAAATCGTAGTTATATATACAGGTTTAAATTTTTTTTTAACAAAAGTCATGAATCCATTTTTTTTTTCTTTTTTGACAGAAATCATCTTAAAAGTAACGCTTCTAATTTTTTTCTTTTTACTTTAAAAAAGTCGTGCGACTAACTTGTTGAGCTGTATAATTTGACTTTTTAAAAAAGAATATAAAAAATAAAATAACATTATTTATACTAAAGTTTTGTATATTGTAATTCGTTATAGTCAATTAGTATTTTTATAAAAGAAAAAAAAAAACGAGAGAAATTATCTTACGATTAATTATAGAAATGAAATATATTACTTTAGCTTTTATCTTAAATGGTTTTGACTTAACTTTTTTTTAAAATAGTAATTTAACTAAAAAGTATATACAAAAAATTTAATATAAAAAGATATTTTTGAATAAGTCAAATTATCTAGCTCAAAAGGCTTTTAGCCTAATATATATTTCAAAATTCCATTTGAAAAAATAGAATCACCTCAGCTAGCCACTAAATGTGGGGATTTTTTTTTATTTTTTTATTTTTGCAAAATTTACATGAAAATTCACAGATTTCCTAAGGATTTTCTACGTATGTAAATTGACGAGTAATTATTTCGTAGATAACTTTTTCTAATGAAAATCAATAAAAGAAATATTCTTGAGGAATTTTTCAAAAGAACGTAAAAATCTTTGAAAAATTCGCCGAACATTTTTTGTGCATAATGAGAAATTAGCAGGTAACTTCATGTCGATTCAAAATTCGTATTCACAAAAAAAATTCTGACATATTGTTTAATCTACATGTAATTTCCCTGCAGCTTTTTTATTCATATGAAAACTACCTGCATTTAAAAAAATTTGAGTGAATTAAAATATTAAAAATGTCATTTAATTATATATATATATATATATATATATATATATATATATATATATATATATCATAACTTTTAATGTCACGTATTCGAAAGTTGAAAAATATAGAAAAAATATTTAGTATATAATAAAACGTCAACAACTTGTAAACTTCTAAATAAAATAAAGAGAATAAATAAAATAAAGAGAATATCATATATGAGAAAGTTATACAAAATAAGACTTTCTCTTTTGAATTGGAGAGTGAATTTGAGGGAATGAATTTGAGATAATTTGAGAGGAAATTACGTGAAAAGTTTAGTTGTTTGGATTAAAAAAAATATGATAAGATTTGAGTGAAAAGTTTGTAAATGATGTAAAGATATAATAATATTTTAATATATAAAATTATAGTTTTCTTTGTATTTTGTCGCTCGATATGTTTCCGTCATTGGAAACAAACACACCCTTAAAGATAAGAGAGGATATAGATATATATATATATATATAATATGGAAATGCAAATCTATAGTATTACATAACATCTTCTTTGATAGGATTAATAACTATGATAAGTTTAGTCTTAACTTTATCAAATGAAGCATTAGACATATGTGTAATCTAACAACTTGAAAGTTTGTTAGAAATGCACCAGCTAAGGAAGTTTTTATTGAACACAATCATGAATAAAATATAAGTTCAATTTAAAATGTTTTAATTGTGTAGAGTTGACAACTAGAAGAACAACTTTAAGGTTGTCAGAGTATATTTTTAGGATGTAAAGAAGAATGCGAAGTTCAGTTAGAAGAGATGTCGCTCACATTATCTTGAAAAGAACAATAACGATGCTTATATATTTTGTCTTAGTGTTGCTATGAGACACAACTTTTTGTTTTTGAAAAACCCATGAAACAAGATTAGTACCAATGTAAACACAATACCCTATAGTAGATCTTTTGTCATCCAAGTATGAACCTCATTCCGCATCGCTGAAGCCAATGATTGAAAGCTTTGGATAGGCTCGAAGAAGCAGCCCATGATGCATGGGTTCGAAAAGATAAATGTGTTTAACAAACTTCCAATGATGTTCCTAAGAATTCTATAGGTGACATATTTGTTGACGCAATATGAAAGTTATGGGCAAGTGATGATTACGTAGTGTAAAGCTCCTATAATAGAGCTATAGAAAGTCGGATCATGAATAATAGTAGTGCCATCGTAAGTGAGCGACAATGATGAAACCATAGGAGTAAGTTGATGATTTGAGTCTAGCATATTATTTTTCTAGAGAAGATTTTTGATGTACTTTGTCTGAGACAAGTAACTTTAATCCAAGACACTTCTATATTAAGAAAATAGTGCAATGGTCCTAAATCTTTTTACACTAATTTGTGATACAACATTGTACTAAAGGATTGAACAACATTAAATGAACTACACATAATGATAATTTCATCAACATAGATGAGAATTAACAAAGCATCATTATTCCAGAACTTAACAAAAAGAGAAGAGTCTCTTTTGGAAGCATGAAAACCCATAGCAATAAGAGTTTGGCTAAGCTTTTGAAACTAGGATCAAGGGGCTTGTTTCGATCTGTAAATAACTTTGTTAAGTTTGCAAACCAAAGTGGATCTTCATAAACAAAATTCGATGGTTATTACATGTAAACATTTTCTTCTAAAACTCCATAAAGAAAGGCATTGTCAAGATCAATTTGACGAATAGGCCACTTTGACAAGACTTTTGGTAGTACAACACAAATAGTAGTAAGTTTAACAACAAGGTTGAAGGTATTAATATAGTCAAAACCCTTTGTTTCATGAAATCCCTTGACAATTAATTATGCTTTGTGTCGTTGGAGACACCATCAACATTGAACTTTCACTTAAAAATCCACTTGCATCCAACTATACTTGCACGAGCAGGAAGAGAAGTAAGGGACTAAGTATTATTGGCAATGAGAGAATAATGCTCTACTTTCATAACATTGAACCAGTCTAGATTTGACATAACTTGTTTGTAAGTTGAGTTTAGTGATATCGGAGGAAGACGTGACCTGAAAAACTATGGGTTTAACACGTCTGCTTTAGAACGAGTGACTATAGGGTGAACATTGGTTTCAGATGATGCATGATAAGCATCAATATTAGCTACAATAAAGGTGGGGAACTCAAAATAGGATGACACTACAAAAGAGGATTATTATTATTGTGATTGGTAGCAGTTGTAAACTGTGTATCATCACATAGAGCAAAAGTTATTGGATGATGGTAATGTGTATAGTGGAAATAAAATAATTATTGTGTAAAAAATAAGGAAATAAATTTTCATTAATATGAAATGATAAGAAATATATGTTTTCAGGGTGGTGAAATGCATGTATTATCTTTATGTTTCAAACAACCTATAAATAAACAGGGTGAAGAATGAAAACCAAACTTACGATGGTTGTAAGGTTTTAACAAGAGATAACGAACACATCCAAAAACTTTAAAAAGATGATAATCTAGTTTCTTTTTAAAAAGCATTTCATATGGACTATGATTATGAAGCACCGACATAGGTAAAACATTTATAATATTAACAGGAATTGTAAAAGCTTCCCCCAAAAAATTTTAAAGGTAAGGAAGCCCCCAACTAGAAGAGATAATTTATGTCTTTGATATGACAATGTTTTTTGCTCATGTGTATGTATGGACATATTAAGCAGTGGTGAATTCCATTTTTAGTAAGATAAGGGGTTACGACTACAAACTCTTTTGCATTACCAGATTGAATACTCAGAGTGTGACCTGTTTGGTTTTCAGAAAATTTCTTGAAACACATAAAAATAGTTAAAGCTTGCGATGTTGAATGGATGAGAAAAAACCAAGTATACAAAGAAAGCAACAAGAAAAGCTATATAGTATCAATCACCATTTGATTCAACAACAAGTGAAGGTCCCCATATAAATCAACAAAAATCAATTCTAATGGTTTGGTATAAACAGTAGTAGAAACAAACAATGGTAACTTATGAAACTTAGGAAAACAAGTTTCAAAAAAAGAAGATTATTTTCTACAAGACACATTACACATTTGCATAACAAGGTGAACAATTTTAGCTTAAGCATGCTCAAGTCGTGAATGCCACAGTTGAAAAGGAGAAAGCATAGGATTCAGTGTTGTCTTATAAGCAGAAGAGTTTATGGTTGATGAAAAGATGGGAAAACATATAGACCATCTTTAAGCCTTGAAGTATTATCTCCTTAGTATCCTGATTTTTAACAAGACAATGATTAGCATAGAATTCAAAATAAACATTGTTATCTTTTAAAATATTGGAAAAATTATTAGATTGTTGTGTTTGTGTTTGGAATATTATAATTTGTTGTACCAATATGAGTAATTGACATACCTAAGCCTACCTATTTTGACAACATCATTGCCATTATAAAGAGACTTTTTGGAGAAGTTACTGTTGTTATTGGTAATGTGATGTGAGGCACTGCTACCAGGATACCATAAAGGATGGAGGATGTTTCCAGTAAAGATGACTCATTGTCTTCATTAGCTGGAGAAAAGAATTGACACAAATGAGCAGTGATATTGGAACTAGTATCTTGTTCATACCTATGTCAATAATCAATGGTTGTGTGGCCATTCTTGCCACATATCTGACATTGGATTTTGTAATTACGTGAAGAAAAGGAAGAGGTAACATTCCAAGAGATTTTGTTATAAATCTTGGACCCAAACGATCTTTGATTAAAATCAGTGTTGTGAAATTTTCCTCATCCTCCTATATTTTTATTGGCTTTATACCAATTGTCATTTCTTAATTGATTGTTTGAATTCCGTGGTCTAGAAGTGAGGTTGGCTTGAAGAATTTTTTGGTAAGAGAATCTATGCTTCTCAAAGCGTGCTTGTTGGGCTAATAACATAGTCTCAATGTGTTCAACAATATAAGAATCAATGTGAGAAATAATAGATGTGATAAAACTATCATAATCATCAAACAAATTGTCTAAAATAGCCTCAATATGATCATTTCTGGTAATCGGTCAACTAATGACAACGAGAGTATCTCTAATTTTCTTAATATCGAAAAGATATGTAGTGACTAGCTAGTCTTTATTTAAATTTTACAATTATAACTTGAGTTTTTTCACTTTGACGTGGGTTTTAGTGGCATAATAAATAAGTAATTTTGTCCATATTTGACAAGAAGATTCAAGACCCACCATCTTGGTGAGAATTGGTATGATCATGGAAGTAAGGAGTCATGCAACAAACAATTGATCGTGTTGTTTATGATAATAAACTTAGTATTGATGGTATTATTGTCAACATCGTGATAAATTTTAAAGACGTGATAGGATCTTTTAAGAAATATGAGTTTAAGATAAAAAATGACGAAAATGACTTATGGTTGCTATATAAGGTAATTATCGTTGTCAAATTTAAGTTATTAAAAATACAAAAAGTGAACATAATAAAAAAAAGATAATTTTAAATATCATGTAAAAATATAATAAAAAAAAGTGAATAACATGTATTAGGAAAATTTTATATAAAGACTTTCTAAGTGATTTAGAAATGACACAATATACATAAAAATCTAAAGAGATACTAACCTATAACTACTTATGCATGATTACAAAGGCAGGCAAGATAAATGCATGTGTAGAAAAGCATACAAGTACCATCCGTAACAAGTAATGAACCAATCACATCAAATTACACTAGACAATGCATTCACGTAACTCATTGCGAACCGCCAGCTGTACAAGTATAAAAGTAAAGACATCTGATAACGTAGTTTGGGAGAACATTTTGGTTTGCGACTCGTTTAAAATGTATACAGCAATCCCGCACCTAGTAAAATACTGCATTGTTTTAGATATGTAAATTATTGAGGTCATATTTGGGAAACTATTCAATACTACTTGAGTCAATGATAATCTTCTAATCCCTCTAAAAAAGAAGAGTGGCTAAGGCCACAAAGTAGTTAATAATTGAATCAGTTTTAAGTGAGGAGTTCTAGAAAAAGGCAATAACTCTCTTTTGACTTTTTAAATTTTTATAAGATGAGCAATGTAGCAAGGCATCTTTGCTTTAAGATGCAGCGTGATCATTGTGAATTTTGACACTTTCTAAGTTCCAACCAGGCCAATGTGAACCCAATCAATTGGGTGAGATGCTACTTTGAACATCATCACCAATTAGGTAAAAACTGATAAGTATGTACACAATCATGTATATCCATGAAATTCCAACCTGGTATCTTACTTAAAGAACTAAGTTTAATATTATTATTCAGAGCAATGATATGATTACACAATTTTTCAAAATTTAAATAAAATAATGTTAAAATATGAGACAGAAATACTATAAGCTTATAAACAAATTGAAGTTGTAAAGAACTCAAACAGGAAAGGTAATTAATAATTTGATTATTTACATAAAAAAATCCAGTATGTTTGGCCAGAACTTATGAGAAAATGATTTTAAGGTTGAAAAATCATCAAATAGTGAGAGCGGTATCTGATGATGATGGATGTTGAAAGTAACCTAACGTCAATAAATTCTGATGCTAAACATGCTAATATGACATTAAAAGATGATGAATAGAGTAAGAACATATAATTACATTAAACGCAATCTAAACTTTACTACTGTTTGCCAATATATATACCCGACACTTTATAACATAAAATAGAGCTACTTACAAAGAAAATATGTATAATCGATTATGATTTTTTAAATAATTGATTATATATAAAAATTATAATTAATTTCAAAAGCATAATTAATTATATTTATTATTGACTTGTATATATATATATATATATATATATATATATATATATATATATATATATATATTATTCTTTATTATGTTTTTATATGATAATAAAATAAATAATTCAATATTGTATTAATATATATTTTTATTATAAAAATGATAATTAAAATAGAAAACGTTAAAATAATAAATAAATAAAACAAGTTAACT
>Ga0209489_100171_pt1 | contig 100467 bp, 54 predicted proteins | sample SiratrowhiteBW_FD_187527 | JGI IMG/M metagenome (GOLD analysis project Ga0209489, IMG submission 187527) | Root nodule microbial communities of legume samples collected from California, USA - Siratro white BW (SPAdes) (version 2) | ecosystem: Host-associated > Plants > Roots > Nodule | place... | reverse complement strand
AAAACACATTAATAAATATATATATATATATATATATATATATATATATATATATATATATATATAAATCTTTAGAAGGAATAAACTAATTACCTAGATCATAAAAATTTCATCATCTTCACTTCATATTTACTTTAATACCTCGTCGGAGATATAATGTCATAACATTATGATTGTTTTATATTTTAAGAGAGAGTTTAGATAAACTATAATTTTAAAAGATAGAACTTTTAATAAATAAAGAATCAACTTTTATAACCTAATTATAAGTTTTTTTATCCATTTAGGAATTCATTTCTACAAAAGCGTCTTAGGTAATATCTTATTATTATATTTTAAGAGATAGAACTTTTAAAATTTTATTATTATAATATCTTAGGTAATTGACATTGTTATAAGTAATAGATAGATAATATTTAGGCAAAAGTACGGAAGAGGGGTAATTTTTCTCGCTTTTTATGAGAGAGGTAAAATTTTATATTCTTTTTACGAAAATGGGTAACTCGTGCCACAGAGGCATGACTTCAAGTGAAGAAGTTGTGTTACTGTGGTACGACTTCAGACAAACACCAAATGAAAAAAAAATAGAACTGAAGTTGTGCTCATAACTTCTTCACTTGAAGTCGTGTCTCCGTGGCACGATTTACCAATTTTCGTAAAAGAAAAATCACACCTCTTTTATAAAAAACGAACAAAATGCACATGTTCCATACTTTTGCCTAATATTTATCATCAACAATAACATGTTAATAGAAGAACAAATTGTTTAATTTTGAAAATTAGAAATCAAATGTTTAAGTCAAATTATATATTTGCAAGATTATAGAGAATTTAAGTCAAATTTAAAGTAATAGTTAAAACACTAGTAGAAAAAAGGGATTTGACGTCTCCCTTACTAAGACGGTTAAATGTGAAAACGACATTGTTAAAAACGCGGTTACATTTTTGTAAATAAATGAACATTCATAATGTCGGTTAGATCAAAACCGACGTTGTGATGTGGACACAACGTCGGTTAAACAAAACAACCATCATGGATATACCAGTAAAAAATAAAAATTCAAAATTTTCAAATTTTCAAATGGTGGGTGAGCACTACGTAGGTTAGGATGTACAAATCGACGTGGTGTGTCCAACCATGACGTCGGTTATGGGACTCCAACCGACGTCATGGTCACACTGAGAACATTGGGGAAAAAATTGGGTAAAATTAGGGTGCACCACGTCGATTCTGGGCTTCTAACCGACCTGGTGGTCCATCATAATTGAAATTAGGGATTTCAGGCCATGCACCATGTCGGTTAGAAGCCCAGAACCGACGTGATGCTTCCTGTTTTAAACCAGGCACGCGTTTTTACTCTTACAGTTTTTGCCTCCCTCTCTCATTTTCAATCTTGTGCGCACTACTTCTTCATAGTTCTCTCTTGCTCACATTGCCATTTTCTCTCTCACGCATCCTCTCTTGTATTTTGTCTCGCTTTCTTGCTCATGTTCTCACTAGTACATGGTGTTCTCCCTCACGTGTTGTTCTCCTTCTTTGCTCTCATTGTCTTTTATGGTTTCATTCACTCACTCCATTTTTACATTCTCTGGTTTTGGTAGATTTGATTTGGATCGATTTTATTTGGATCGATTTATATTCATTGGTTTTGCTCTCACTGTGTACAAGAGGTATGTTTTCTTATATTTGTATGTTTGAATGCTTTATGGATGTTTGTATCATAGATTTAGGGTTTCAAAAATTTTTGAATGGAAAAACTTCAAATGGCCATAACTTTTAATAGAGAGCTCGGATTGAGACGCTCCAAAAATGAAAGTTGTTCGAAATGGGATAACGAAGCCCCTGGCCAACACAGAATGAGGTTGGGCCTTTGAAAATTCTAAAATTCTATCATTTAGGGTTTTTTTTTATCTATTTTTTTAAATTATAGCCTTTGATTTCTCATATCTACACTTGTTAAAAAATTCTAAATTTTTTTGTGGTATTTTCTTGTATCGATTATAGATTTATCAATTTATAATTTTTTTTTTGAAAAATTACAACACCACGTCGGTTGCTAGGCTAAAACCGACGTGGTGTTGTCCACAACATCGGTTTGTTCCCCATAACTGACGTTGTGCTTCTCTGCACCACGTCAATTTTGGCACCAAACTGACGTGGTGCTTCTTCTGTTTTCAATTCTCAGCAAACATCAGCAAAACACCACGTCGGTTGGTCGGTCTTAACCAACGTGGTGGTGAACTACGTGACGTCGGTTATTTAACCGACGTCTGATTCAACGTCAGTTCGAGACCCCACGACATAAGTCTCTCAGAACCAACGATAAAGATTTTTTTTCTACTAGTGAAACTAAAATTAATTAAATAGATGAGAATTAAAGAAGAGTTATTTCATTTAATATATATATATATATATATATATATATATATATATATAGTGTTTAATTTTTATTAAATATTTTGTTCAACATTTTTTGAAAATTAACTTTTAATCCTTTAATATAAATAACATATAAAAAATTTTATTTAAATATAAAATTGTTTAAGTTTTTATATATAGATTAAAATTGACGTAATATATATTTAATGAAATGTAATTCAATTTTAAAAAATAAAATTATCATAGATAATTACAATGATATGAAATTATAGTGCCAATGTTAAACCGAAAAATTTGACTTTTCTTAAATAAATTTGTTGATAATATAACATTTATGTTATATTGGTATATTTATATATATATATATATATATATATATATATATATATATATATATAAGTTATTTATTATCATTGAATAGACTGTTATAAAATTTTAAAAATTTAATACTTCTTAAATAAATTCAGTTTAAGGTATAATATATTTTAAAAAATCTAAGTAAATGTTGAATATAAGATTACCTAACTGTACAACTCTTATTAAGAATTAGGTTTATCAATAGGATAACATTCATATATTCGAAAATTGAATTATTAAAATTCAGAATGTACAAGAAGTTACTTATTAAATAAAAGAAACAACTTTATGAAAGATTACTTTTGAAACTTAATTTTATTAGGAATGACATAAAAAATCATTTTATTTTTCAAGGAGATATTAAACAACTTGTATCTCCCTGAAAATCATATTATTTTGAAGATGCGAGCAATTGTTTTAGACAACAGAGCTGTTATCTCCTTGCAATCTTTCAATTTTAAATATTTGTGTCTAATTTTAAATTACGTTGTTTTTAATTGCGGTTCTTTTTTAACCGTTATGATATCCTGCCATAAAATGTGTTTTTTCTACTAATATTAAAACAAAGGTCTATACCATCTACATTTTTGTTAATATTTTATATAATTAAGGATATAAGTATATATTTTTAATGTATAAAAATAATGTTTTATTTTATGATCAAAATATTATTTAAAATAGGTCTTAATTTTTTTTTATCGTGTTAGCATATTACAAATGAGAATACATTATAACACTCAGACCTTAATAATATAATCAACTGTTTAACTCTGTAATGGAGATTTTCTTAAGAAAAAACTTTATAACTAAATAATAATATGAAAAAAAAATCACAAATTATAATCTGAAAAAAAAGTTAAAATTAAAACCTATATAAAGAATACATTAAGTAGACGACGGGCATGGACAAGTGAGTCCAGACAGAATATTTTGTATGTTATAAACGCTTAAGTGTCCAAAAAAAAATAGAAATATCAGAACAGATAAAAAAAGTGTGAAAAAACATATTTTTAATTTCTTAATACTTGTTTATATTTTTCATATTTTAAAACAGTGACGACATTTAACTATTTTACTAGATGAATTTTACGTTAACTTACTTTATTATCTAAGTAAATTAATTAATTTTAGGACAAAAAGATGAGCTCGTAAAAATTAACTTAGTAAAAAATTAATGAAAGAGAACTGAAAGATATAATTTAAATTAAATTATGTTACTTGCCTCCTATTCTTACCAAACCGGTTAGTAGTCAACAAGTATACGATGGTCTTCTGATGCTCCTAAGCTCTAATATGTGTTTGGCGTTTCTAATTGCTCCTAGATTCTTGTCACAGGTCTCCAAAGTCCTTTTTAATATTTAAGATCCTACATGCATTCCTATGCTTAAGTAGGATTTCTTGAATTACCTTTCCTTTTATGAAATTTGAATGGGCTTTTGGAGTAATTTGACTGAAGGTCTAACTCATCTAAAATATTGCATAAGTTCTGTATAAGGTATCTCAATTAGTAATTGTCATGTATTTGCCTTATAATACCACATGTTCAATGATTGTTGACATACAAGATGTAATGAACTCACAAAAGTGTATCCGGTTATTAGTCGGTCGATCAACATAAACAGACACTTTAGTTATAACTGGATTATATACGATCCGTCACTACAAGTGACCTATAAAATTAATAATCGGCCTACCTTACAATACAATTCCTGATATTAATCTTTTCATTATTGCCATCTATTTTTCTTCCGCAGTATATTTTTCTTCTACTCAATTTTCACGTAAAGTTAAGGCTATATTTAGTTTAACAAAATATCCTTTTCATTTTAATTATAATAAAAATTACCTATTTTATTAATCTCATTAAAATTATTTGAATAAAAAAATTATAAGATTCTCTTAAATTCTTACTATATGCAGATTTTAAACCTATTTATAAATACAAGGGTGCTTATTATTTAATGTCTATTTTAGTTATTAAAGAGAGTGTATATTTAGTATTATTCTATCTTTGAAAATGTGATTTACTTTCTTCTCAAAAGTTTTTTTATAATATGATTTAATTGCGCAAACTTTTAGAAATTTATTTTAGTATATAAAAAATTTGTATCTCAGAATTATATTTTGTTTTATATTATAAAATATACTAAAATTGAATATTCAGTCGAAGAAAAATTATATATATTAGTTAAAAGAGTCATTTTATACCTTTATTTATTTTAAAGAAAAATATAACATTACTAACAGTAATTATGTAAAAAAATAAAAAATAACTCCACTATAGTCATTTTTAGTATTTGAATAATTTTTATTTATTTTGAATTTTAAAATATAATTAATAATATGGAAATATATATTTTTTATATTTATTATAGATATTTTATTATTCTTAAAATTTAAAACATATTTGAATATAATATATATATATATATATATATATATATATATATATACATATACATATAGTCCGGTACACCCAGTATAGTCCCATATCGCTTAGAATCCGAAACCAATGTCAATTTAAATACTTCTTCCTCCCTTAATCCTTTGAGATGTCTCTAAAGAACAAAATCGTGACAGAGCAACCTGAGTTCGGACAACTCAATGATTGACCCTAGCTATTAAAGACATTAATTAAAATTAACAAAACTTTAACAAAAAAAAAATTAAGGCATACAAATTTATTTTAAATTAAATCAAAATAATATAATGATAATAATAATATAATGATTATTTTTTAAGAAATAATATTAATATTCTAATAAATCTAATTAAAATAATAACAACAATAACAATTATAATAATAATATATAACTTTTATAAATAAAAAAATTATATTTAATAATATAATAGTAATTATTCAATGACAATAAGTAAATCAAGTTGCAGTTGCAAATCATTACAAAATGAACATATTCTAATCATTAGAATATCAACTATTTTTATTTTTCACATTATAAGTAACCAACATAATCAAATTAAATAATTAAAAGATGATTGCAGATGAACGATTTTAATTAATGTCTTTAATTGAAATTGCTATCATGCCACTTATATTTGACCAGCCTGAAATCATGGTTGGTGGAATGATTCATTAATTTGAAATCCTATCTGGCAGAATTTGTCATTTTGGTCAATAAATTTTTTTTCCCCAATTTAGGTATTAATGTGAAAAAGTACACTAAGGAAAAAAGCCCCTCCGAGATGACTTTTAAGGACAAAACCGTGACGAAACAACCAAGCTCCAAAGCGGACAATATCTCCGATGCGGTGATTGACCCTAGTAATGTATCTCAACGGATTTGAGGTTGGAACATTTGATGCCGTCTATAGGGATCCGTTCCCTTAGCCCTCAACCTGAAAAATATATTTCGGTATATCCAATATAGTCTCATATCGCTTAAGAGTTAAGGCCAAATATAATTTAAATTTTACTTCCTTCCTTAAACATATGAGATGTCTTTTAAAAATAAAAGCATGAGAAAATAACCAAGTTCCAAATGGAACAATACCTCCTATAAAAGAACGTAAAATTATAATTATTATTATTATTTGCGTGTTCATGTAAACCATGAGCTCATGGAGACTGCGCTTTCCGCATAAATATCCGATCCAACGTGAGAACGCAACGAAGGACTGACTTCGAACCACGACAATGCTAAGAAAGTTGCTTTACTTGATGTATCTTACGTACTTAAAAAGTTCACATATTTATCCATTAAGATTGAGAATTATTTTTCTAAATTAGATATATGTTTATAAAATAATTGATAATGTGAAATGCGAAAAAATCTACAATATGCTAGAAATATAAAACTAATTTTCACAGCAAGAATTTTTCTCACATATAAAACTTGAATACAAGAATACAAGAGAAAGGAAGAATGAAGAAAAAAAGTATTCTAAAAAATTCAGGTTTAAAAGTTAATAATAAAAAATAAAAATAAAAATTCCACATTTTAAAAAATAATGGCAAGATTTAGCGTAAATTAATATAAAAGAATACTGCATTTTAATGAATTTTATAGTAACTAAATAATAATGGCAAGAAGTGTTTGTGGTAAACTATCTAATAGACTATTTGATAAGTAAAAAATAATATAAAAAAATATAATTACTTAACTTTAATGATATAAATGAAATTTATGTCGTTTAGATAAAATTATATTATTATGTTATTGTTGTAACATCCCAAATCATATTATCCATACATGTTTCAAAATAAAAATCAAAACAAATATTTTTCTTCGCGGATTTGGATACACAGCTAAAATTTTAAATCAAAACATACAACATAAATAAATTACTTTTATAAAATAAAGTTTAAATAGTTAAATTTTTTATTTATAAATATTTTAATCTAACTAATAAAATATTTATATTTTATCTCATCTAAATTATTTACACTCTTAGACAAAATTACTCTTTCCTTAAAATTATTTTATATTTCTTTAAAGTAATTCAAATATTATTAAATTTATTAATATTTCTATTTTTTTTAAGTTGTATAGTTTTTTTTTATTTGAAAAATTATTTTATTTAAATGAGCTAATGTAGTGAATATCAATCAAATTTATTTTCACAAATTTTTTATTTCTAAATTTCAATTATTTTACGTGAAATTTTTTTTACCATTTTATTGTGTATAATATTTACATATAGCATTATCCAATGAAATATTAATTACTTCAAATTATTGTGTTAACTGTTTTAAATTGAACTACATTAAAAATTTAAAAATAACTTAAAATTACTAAAAATAGTAACATAATTAAGTGTCTATAAAAAATTTAAATAAGTAATAATAGATAAAAATAAATTAAGGAAATCTATTAAAATATATGTAGTAGCAATGGATGAAAACTAAATAAGTTAAAACTAGAAGATAGGTTAGTGATATTTTGAAGGATAGTTTAAGTATAAGATTGTCGAAGCCAGTAAGTAAAGATAATTAATGTCATACACAATGTTTTCATGTTTTTTTATGTTAATTAAATGTGTTAATTGGGTTCATATTAAATTATACATTATAAGAAAAAAGCTATTTACATATCAATTTTAGCTACCAAATAAAATAGTTATTAATTGTGACTAAAATAACTATCAAATTAAGTTTTAGTTGCTAAATAACTATAAAATAAAAAATAATGATTAAATTTAGCGATAAAAGTTAAGATAATTGGTTTCTAATATTAGCTACCAAAATTTTAATCACTTATATCATTAGATTCTAAATTGTCACTAAATAAGTTAGAGACTAATTTATAATCTAATAGTATAAAAGTGGCTAAAACATTGGTAGCTAATGCTAGAAACCAATTATCTTGACTTAATTGATCACTAAATTCAATTATTACTTTTATTTTTATAATTATTTAGCAACCGAAACCTAATTTGATAGTTATTTTTGTCATAATTAGCAACCATTTTATTTGGTAGCTAAAATTTGTGTTTAAATAACTTTTTTCTTATAATAATAGTGTATAATAAACAAATTTTAGACTATTAATGTGATTACTATCTAATGTTATAGATGATTATTATTACACTAGTTGATATTAAAAGGGTTGATGAGACGAGTCTTTATGTTTTACATTTTGCTAGACCTTTATAATATTTATTGATATATTTTTTTTCTTTTATATTATTGAATCATATTGAGTTTTGAAAGTATTCCATTCTATTTAAAGATATTATATATTTTGAGTATAAATTATATAGAACTTCTTAATTCATGATATATGCAGGTTATTAAATTGAGGTAAGAATCATAAAAAGAAATAATATTAATAAAACTAACCATAATGATAGGTATTGTCATAATATAATGCTACATAATTTAAAATGGGATGAACATGCAACTTTAGTGATGACTCAACAATGACAATTTGAGAATCGTTGTGTCAGGAAGTATTTAACCATAAGTAAAACCTCTCTTTTGGTGGTAAGAAGTCTTAATAGTGGTTAAATTTAGGTAAAAACCTTAAAACAAAAATAATATTAAAAAATTATAAACAAAGATGGTTCTCATAGTACCATCATATATATATATATATATATATATATATATATATATATATATATATATATATATATATTTTATTTATATATATATATATATATTTATTTAATTTATATATATATAATAACACATACTTTTAAATGAGACGTGAACATGCAAAGAAGATTTTGTTCACAAGTGAAACATTATCTGGTGAATTAAATGATAATTCTCCAGCTATCATTAAAGAGAGCTTTTAATCATCCTTAAAAATCCATTTTCTACTAGGAAGAAGTTTAACAAGTGACAGTATAAAAACATAAGTCATGTTTAAGTAATGCATTATTTTGTACATGTTATTCGTTTGTTCATTCATTCTTGGAGGTGGATGCAAGTTTATATAAAATGATCTTTTTGTGTTCTACGTAGGCCTGATAGATTTTATATTGGGAAATCTCTCTATATGAGTGAGATGTATATGAGTGAGATGTGTAAAATTTTAAAAAATAGCTTCGTAATAAAAACTAACCTAAAATTTAGCTTTAGAGATAAATAAAATAACATTTGAATATTTTTTTAATAGAAAAGTTGTTTAAATAAAAATTAGTTATTTGATTCTTATTTTTATAACAACCACCAATTATCCCTAAGAAGATATTTTGTTTATAAAAACTACCAACTCTCTAAAAAAGTTGTTCTTTCTCTTTTCTTTGCATTCTCTCTAAAATTTCACTTTCCTTGCTTATCAAATTGATGACCAAAGGTCATTCCTAGATTCCTGACGTTGAGTAGAGCAAGAGTGTTCAATCGGATTCTTGAACAGAGTTAGGTTGCCCATGATTTTAGGTTTTTAAAACTCCTTTGAGTATCTCTACTCTATAGAGGTAAGGGAAGCCAGTTTAAAAATGTTGTTAATGGATGTTGTAATTATTTATTTTATTAAATATGAATTCGATGAATTTGAATTAAATTGAATGAATGTTTATATATCGTATGATGTAGTATCAATGTTTATGAATGATGTGGTGTGTGATTGAAACATAGTATCTCCACGGAAGGAGATACCAGTGTTGAGATTATTAGATTGTGCATTGTTTGGGGATTCGATCTATTTAAGGAGGTATCCTGACTCTACTGGTACATTAGATTCGCATAGATGAAGATTACCAATTAGTAAAGAGTCGCAGGAGGTTCATTTGGCCATGTTCGAGGTTTGAAAATATGAGCTGATCGGAATAGGACACATGGATTAACCCTGTGCATACGAAAACTGTATCTGAGGTTTGAAATAGCAACTGATCACGATAGGCTGCATCTGAGATTTGAAATATGAGCTGATCGGAACAGATGGTTGGTATATGACAGGTACAAACCTCTGAGTCTAACTCAATGCACGAGTAGTCTTCTGGAAATAGAAATAGAGAGTCAAGTGTCTTTATATATGAGTCAGTGTATGTATGTGAGATGAGTTCTGAAATCTTGATTTGTTGTTGTTTGGTTGAGGTAGAAATTTAATTTATGAAAATATTTTTTTGAGAAAAACTCTCTAGCTTACCATTGTTTTTGTGTGGTGTTTGTTTTATTTTTAAATCTGCGATGATTGTGTATTACAAGTGAGCAGGAATTGACAGGTGGTGTGACTTTAGTGAGCTGATGAAGAAATTTAATTTTACTTTATTTCATTTTGTAATTGTACGAAGATATTTTTATTAAATCTTATGTAAAGAAGTATATTCTGAAATATATGATGAATGTATGGATATTTATATTTATGTCTATTATATAATTTCTAAGCGATATAGTTCCTATTTTATGAAAAATATGAAATATTACAACCAATTATACTATCTCAATTAATTATTATTAAATTATATTCTAATTGAAAATAAATTATGAAAGTCTTCTTTTTGTATGATATGATCCATGTTTTTTTGGATTACTTCGTATGTGAGTGTTTTATGTGACCATATATACCATATTTATTTAGTCATAAGAACATTAATACATGGATCATTAATACATGCATCAGTTGATTGAATGAAATTGTGATTGAGAATATTTAATGTATAGGATGTGTCATTGAGAATATTTAATGTATATGATGTGGTGTATATTTATTTATGCGAGATTATTTTGTGTTTATATGATGTCGTGTATTTTGTTTTGTTTGAGTTAAACATTTTTATATGTTGATTAATTTTGCAAGGACGAAGATAAATGAGAAAATTTAAGGTTTCTTCTTATCTCTATGATAAGGTATCACGTTAAGACATGAACTATTAATTTATTTTAGTTTTGTTTAGAATTATTATTTTTAAATTTTGTTATATTTTTTTAATATAAAAAACTTGTCAAAATCATTTTAGTATGTAAGAATACTTTATTTTATTTTATTTTGTATTTTTATGAGTTTTGTATGAAAACAATATATATATACATCTTTTTAACTTTTATGCTTCATTATTTATCTATAATAATATATAAAAAAGATATGTATATAGATTATTTTCTTTATTACATCTTTAATAATGTTTTAAATTAACAGCACAAATTCATAATCGAAGGTACTGATAAGAAAAAAAAAATAGTAAAAACAAACTAACACCGCGATGAAAAATTACTTGCATTCGCGCACTTTATTTATATTTTATTGTTATAATTTATACTAAATGAGGTATCTCATTATATATTAATTTAAATTACATTTTATTATAAGTATAATACACAAAGTAACGTAAAATAATACTACGTATATTTTATTTAATATATCCAAAATCATAAATAATATAAACATTGAATTTTAATTAATTAAAATCAAATAGCGTAAAATTTAAATGCACATATGCAACAAACATCTATGTTTTTGCTAGTTTAAAAAAAAAAAACATAGAGGTAAAAGGTGTCACATTTGTTACATATACATCTTTAAATTATAATTTTTTTTTATCAACCCAAAATTTATTATGATAAACTATCTCACTTAAAAAGTGAGAAATTTACCTTAAATATAGAAACTATTTCAAGGGACTTCAACTTTTAAAAAATGATTTCTAACTTCTCTTACAACGTGCCTACAAATATTTTAAGGAAATAAGACAATTTTACCCGTATCTAACCATTAGATAGTATAATCAATATTTCACACTATCTTAAATCGGTATATCAACGTCACGCCCAATACGAAAAACGTGTTACAATTTTATACCAATACACTTTTTTTCTCTGATTCAAACTCTTTAGTTAGTGCTTCCATTGACTTAATTTTTTTATTCACACTAGAAGTCCTTTCTTTATCTTTGATTTAAACAAATTTAATTCTTTATTATTTATATGTCACGAAAAATAACTATGATGAATAAAGTAAGAAAGGAGTAAAATATATAATAACTTTTATAAAATTAAAATATATATATATATAGTAATATATTTTTTAAGATCTTTTTACATATATTTACTATTGATTAAATTTTATAAAAAAAAGAGAAAATTATTAGTAAAAATGGTTAAAGAAAAAATACTCATAAAATTTGATAGTTTTTTTAATAAATTTGAATGTATAGAAATAAATTTAAAATTATGTTAAAAAGATATCAATGTTTCTCACTTCTAAGTAAAACACTCGACCCCACTATCCAATAATGTCCAAGACAAATTGAAAGGTTAATGATTTTCTTTGAGTAGTTTTCATTTATTGCATGTGCAAGGAAATTACCATAAGCGTTTTTCTCCTGCACTTGCCCTAGTCCAAGGAACACACTTTACAAAGTTTCCCCAGTAATATTCCCCAATTGCTTTCTCTTTTCCATTGATTGACCACAAACTCCACAACTTTCTCTCTCCCCTCAACTCTATATAAACCTTTCCTCACCCTTCTCTCTCTCATCACCCCACTTCCTTCTTCCCTTCATTTTTTTCATCTCAATGGAGGAAAGTGTGGCACCAAAGAGGCCAAGAGAAGAGCCACTAGGGGACGAATTTGCTCTAGATTGTGATAACTCACTAGAATCCTCAAAGAGGCACAAACCATACAACCACATACTCTCCCTCCTTGAATCAGAGGAAGATGACTCCACACAAGACCTCTCTCCTCTCATCGCTGCCCTCCAACAAGAAATCACCAATTTTGCCTCTGATTCGGACACCCTTTTGAGTCAAGACACAACCACCAGCAACAATTTGGAGGAATGTTCATCTTCCACCACTCAATGTTCTGGTGGCATCGTGGAGGAAGATGACAAAGAAATGGTCATGAGACACCTTCTTGAGGCTTCTGACGATGAGCTCGGGATTCCAAACAAAGGGGGTGAGGGGTTGCTCGATCTTGGGGAAGATCGTGGGTTAAACGGTGGAGACATGCTTTCTTCTATTTGTGATTGGTTGTGGGAGTTTGAAGATGAAACTGCAAACTACTATGAACTCTTGCAGTCTCAACTCTTTCTCTAGGTTCTTTAGATGAGGGATAGAAATTTATGAAAAGCAAAAGTTTTTGATGCGTGTTCAAGATGAAATCCAAGGAAAAAAGATTTCAAACTTGAAACAAAAGTTTTTGTTATTTTTGTTTTCATTTTTACATCCCTTCTTTTTGTAAATTAAGATGATGGGAGGCTTATGTTATTTTTGGTTATTATACTTAGTAGTATATATGTCGATCTGTAGAAAAAGCTTGTAGGATTATATTCACTTATACAAAGTAATTAGGTAGTAATGATGATCTTTTAATGTCTTTGTATGCTAATTTTATCTTACCTTGATTGTTTTAGGGTAAATGAAATGACTTTTTTTTTTTTTCATTTTTATTGGTTTTAAAATAATTTTTTTTAGATGATTTGGCTATGCCAAGCAAATTTTCAGCATCATTGTTCAAAAAAATTGAGGCTGTCCAACTTTCTTTTGTAATAAATTTCAATTATTAATAAAAAATATAGTTAAGAGAATGTATGTTATTTTTGTATTTTTAAAGAACAGAGTTCACCTAACTTTATTTACTTTATTGTTTCAAAAAATAATAATACAAGTCATTTCTATTTTTAACACTCCAAAAAAAATGAAATTCTACATGGATCACTCATCAAAATATATGGACCAAAATGCTAGAAACTACTATACATACCTGTGTTTTTTTTTCTTTTCTTTTCTTTTCTAATGAGGGATATTGGCAGAAAATGTAATACACTCATGAAAAAAGTTATTTAAAGACTAATATTTAGCTATCAAATAAAATGGTTGCTAATTGTGACCAAAATAGTCATCAAATTAAATTTTGACTGCTAAATAACTACAAAATAGAAGTAATGATTGAATTTAGTGACCAATTAAGTCAAATAATTGGTATCTAACATTAGATACCAAAGTTTTAGTGACCTATGCCATTAGATTCTAAATTGGTATCTAAGTTAGAGACTAATTTAGAATCTAATAGTATAGGTCACTAAAACCTTGGTAGCTAATGTTAGATACCAATTATTTGACTTAATTGGTTATTAAATTCAATTATTACTTCTATTTTATACTTATTTAGCAACCAAAATCTAATTTGGTGACTATTTTTATCACAATTAGTAACCATTTCATTTGGTAGCTAAAAATTAGTCTCTAAACAACCTTTTTCTTGTAGTGATAGCATACAATACAACATAGGATATATGAACTGAAAAAAAAAAGCAAAAAATTTTACAATAACGTAATGATATACCCTTTTTCATAAGTAGGTTATTTAATTCTCAAATTAAAGTGTGGAATGCTATTATTTTAGCCACTCTAGGTAATATTTTTTTTCTTCAAAAAAGTCTTTACGGTGTTTTTTAGTCTCTAAACTTGATTGCTTATAACTACTTGTTAGTCTTATTTTAGTTGTAAAAAAAATTAATGTTATGGTACATCCAATAATCTCACATCATTTAGGAGTTGAGGCTAAAGTTCGTTTAAATATATATTCTTCCTTTAACCTTTTGAGGTGCCTTTTAAGGACAAACCGTGATGGAGCTTCGAGCTCTAAAGCGAACAATAAGTTAGATGTGGTGATTAACTCTAACGAAGTCATCTCAACGGACTTGAAGTTGGAACATTATTCACTTACTAAATACTCTAAACACATTCTTTATATTACTAGTTTGAGTGTTGGAAAATCTTTTACATGTGGACATCTTCTCGATCAAGCTTCTCACAACTCGGTTGTAATCCACTTGTTGTGAAAGATATGTACAATTAATATTATCACTTAACGTTTTGAACTTTAGATTAAAATTTTATAACTAATTACACTTAAAAAGTGTATTTTATTATTTTTGGACTCTAAAACTATATACTTCGCACCTACAAAGCTTAAATTGTGTATTCATAAAAAATACAAGCATTTTCTAAATATTGAGTCCTAATCAATTTAAAATACTATCCTGGAAGAGGAAAGAAATACGAGGGCTAACAGTTTGGATCAAATCCTCTAAATCGAAACTATAACAATTAAATGAGTTTAGAATTTCAGCCTAAACTAATTGAATTACTCATAAGATTTTATGAATAATGTACTCAAATCATATTGACAATGCATTTTTTTTATTTTTTATATATTTAATATATATATATATATATATATATATATATATAATTTTTTCTCTTATAAAACTATAAGAAAAATTGTATTTATATACAATAAAAATCCGTATGTAATCAACAAAATTCGTATGTAAAACAAAATTACATACGAATAAAAATCCGTATGTAATCAACAAAATTCGTATGTAAAATAAAATTACATATGAATAAAAATCCGTATGTAATTAGGACGAATGTAATTATCAATGGATTTTTTCGTCAATAACAAATCTGTAGGTAAAATCTGCAGGTAATGCGAAATTTGCCTACAGATTAGAATCCATGTGTAATTTACCTACATATTTTTTCGTACATAAAATCTGTAAATGAAATTCGTAGATAAAATCCATACGTAAAATCTGTAGGTAATACTAAATTTACCTACAGATAAAAATTCATATGTAATAATCCATAGATAAATCGATAATTTCTTGTAGTATAAGTCAATTACAATACGAAATATTATTTTTTTCATTGCCAAAAAGGCATTTGGTGTACTTCAACCACCCTTATATATATATATATATATATATATATATATATATATATATATATGTATGAGTAAAAAAAAACCACTTATACCACTTTCCTACCTGTTTATGAAGTTCCAAACATAACAACATCAATAACAACATCATTATCGATTTACCCCTCTTGGTCACAACCTAATACTTACTTTAGTGCAAACACACTCTTAGTTCGTTCTATACCAAAGTAAGTTTTACATAAAAGGAAAATAGTAAAATACTAAGCAACCATCACGAAAGAGATACAAATATAAAATATAGATATATATACATAATTTTACTTACTCTACAACTAGAGATAGTCCAACTAATTAGGGCGTGAATAACATTTCACATCTAAAAATATTGGCAAGTCATTCATGTATATAAATTTTTGTTGTTCTTGCACATATTTTACTACACCACACACCATAATTCAATTTTTTGTTCCTCTGAAGCAAATCCTTACTAAGACCTATTTGCTTGAACCCATCCAATCTAATACATGGACATTGTCCCAAACAAGAACACCAACGTCTTTGCACCAATGTTCCCGTCCTTCGTTTATGTTTGAAGGCTTCATTCAATTCTTGTTCATTTTATTTGTACACTAATATGATAATCTGTAGTAGGATATATCATTGTTGTAGACTTTTAAGCTTGAGAATAATTAGATCCCCCCTTCATTCAATTCTTTTCAATTTAATATTTTAAATTTTCTTCCAATTGGCTCGTATTTCCACCATCACTTGTTTGTTCTTTATGCCTACGATATTTTGGCTTGTTAAATTCTATTGTCCTATTCCCAATTTGAATTGTATTTGATTGCTTCTCAACCGATTCTACATCGCTTACCGTGAAAAATCTCACAAAGCTAAGTCTTTACCCTCTCCAATTAAGTTTTCTTGATATAAACACTTCTTGCACCCTTGCATTTTTTCAATGTTTGAAAGATTTTTCACATATCATAAACACTATAATTCTTCAAAAAAATTGCTGAAAAAAATAAGATTTTCCTTGTTAAGCTCTTCCTCTCGTCGTTGTCTTCGTTATTGATTGTATACACCAATAGTTATTCTTGAAAATACTTTGATAGTAATGTTTACAATGTTGATTAAGAAAAATAAAGAAATAGTATAATATATATCTCCTAGAATTGATAAGTGAAGCCAGTGTGGAAGTCAATGATGGAAGGCACCGAAGGAATCATATTAACTTATTAGAATATAATATTTATATCTTACTTTAGAGTTACCTAAAGTTATAAAGAATAAAAGAAAACATTTATTACCTAGTGCATCAATTCTTATGTAACACAGATAAAATGAGTCACAATGACTTAATATATTTAAGTAAAAATAGTTGTTTCTTAATTATCTATTATAATACTTAATATATTCTTTTAAATAGAAAGAGTTATTTTTTAATTATCTATTTTTTATTAGAAAGAAATTAATTTTAATATTACATTATTAAATTTAAATTTATTGTTGTCAACTAACAAAGTTATTTTTAAAGTGAAATATTATTGTATTATTTGGTAGCTTTAAAATATACATAATATAAATATGAAGAAACAGAATATTTTGATTAAAACTTTTGTTTCAATTTTGAAATTGTTAAATAATAGCGTCAAAAAATATATATAAAAAAAGTGTTGTTATATAGAAAACAGTTACAAATATATATTATGACTTCTGATTTTGAAGAAAAATTTTCCGTGCGTTATAAAAGTATAGTAGGGATTACATTTTTAATAAACACAATTATCAATTTTGTACCTCTTATCTGAAAGACTACCGAAAGATCTTGAGATAGATTGTCTCTATAGCCTTATTTGAAATATCAAATAATTGATAACAAAAATGTAGAAGTTTTACATTATTGAAGAATTTGGATGTTCTAAGTTTATCGATATGGACATATTTAAATGAGTTATCCTTTATCCTTTCACACAACACACACATATATATATATATATAATTAAGGTATAAAATAAATTCTTTATTTTTCACTCAGTGATAAAACTATAGCACCTAACGCCTTATTGAAATAATGAAAACTATAACATCTAAATATCCTTTATAGACATCGTATTCTTTTTTATCTAAAACCATGCCTTACGCTTTTAGTGAGAAACTACATATTACCTCATTCTAAATATTCAATAATTAAAAATAAAATAAAATAATATTTACAAATTAAAATTATAAATATTGATACCTTTACATAAATTTTATAGAGAAGAAAGATAGATGCAAAAGAAGAGAACAAAAATGAGAGAGAAAGAGAAGAAATGTAAGGGAGGAGAAAAAGAGTAGAAAAATGAATGAAAAAATATGACAAAATGTTTAAATTTTCACTCTTTTTTTAAAGAATTTTAATTTTTTTTATTTTTCAAAATAGTTTAATAGATTTATAGAATTTTTTAAACAACTTTCTATCTAGACAATATATTTTATTACAAAAAAAAGCATTTTGAATTCTCAAACATTTTAAACTTTAAAAAAGTTTAATACTATTCTAGAATTCAACGTCCAGACAAAATTTTGTAGATGTGAAAATTCCTCTTTAAACAATTTTTTATTTCTAACAAATCAAGTGAATTTATGCATCAATTAATTTATAAAAACTCAGTCATATATAGTTCCTTAATAATTGACTTTTATATAACAAATTTCATTTAAGAAAAAAAGAATTTATTTTTTATTCTTACTTTTTTCTTTTAAATAAATGTACTTATGAATAAGTTTATTCAAAGATGCCAATATTTTATAGCTATCTTCAAAACCAGTTACTTCCACGAACAACTCTTGTATTATGTTTGTGTCAGGTAACTGCCTATTATGAAATGGGAATACTCTCACTTTTCTATCCCTATACTATCCCTAATAATGCATGTATTAAAGATTTAAAGATAAAAATAAGAAGTTAGACGTTACTCTAACGGCAACAACTTTAACTCCTTATACGTAATTTGTATATTAAAAAAAAAGATACACCTTATTAAATGAATGGACGTTGATGGGGTAAAAGATTCAAATTAATGTCATAAAACGTATATGAAGTTAAAGTTCAGCGTGATGCCTATGATGATATGAGCTGGATTGAGCTAACAGAACTACAACCGCCAGCACAGTCCAACCCAGAATGGATTGACCCACAGCAAGCCTTGATTTCAGTAAAGTGGCTATTTTCCATAAGCATTGATTGCAGGCACCCCTCTCACTCACTACTTTATCTTTTTATTTCCTAATAGTTAGCCGTGTTCATAACTCTTCCTAGCTTTATTTGGGTCATTAATTATTAAAGTTCTAGAAATTTAATGCACCCGTTTCTTTGTTATATATGGCTGTATGTGCAGTCGTTATTTTATCTTGTCCCATCCCTCAATCCTTCACCGAAATCGGAGAATGCGGACCAGAGCCTGAAGTCTTGGTTTAAGAACAATGTGACGAACCATGGAACTTTCCCCTTCCAGTTTCAACAGCAGGATACGGTGAAGGGAAATCCTGATGGGACAGAAAAGGTGCGTGAAGTGAAAAAGACTCGAGATAGGCCACGGAGTTCTGGGAAGGCAAGAAACTTGAGGAAGAAAAATTTTGTATTAGAGTGCAGGTTCTTGGATAGTACTTTTGCTACTTAGTCCTATTAAGATGCACTAGAGAGCAGTCATCCCCATTTTTCCCACATATGCCAATAACAACCTCAGGAAGATTTGAGGACAGATGATAATCACAAATTGGCGTTACTAATGAGGTCTATCAACGGACCAATGATGATCAAAGTTTACCACAGAAAATGGTGTCCGACTCCGAAGAATAAAAAAATGAAACCAACAGATACTATCCGGGGCTCAAAAAAATGAATAACTACCAAATGTACAAATCCTCATTTTACTGAGGATACCTAGACAAATTTATATACTATCCCCGTCTGTACCTTTGGAAAGGTACTGAGTATCAGAATGGTAAAAGGGACCAACGATTAAACGCTCATACAGCCAAAGATGTAAAGTGCAGTGCCTCGCTATGCTCTAAATGGAGTGAGCATATTGACAAAATGCACAGCAAGTGATCACTAGGTTGGCAAGAGAAGCAGCTATACATTAGGCAAAAAGAAACTGAACAAAAGAATCCTCAGCTGCAAGTAAACATACACGCAGTTGTACCAAAAATAAAATAGCTGAATTTGCACCACACTTGTCAGTAAGTTCAGTAAAGAAATTTTTTTCCGCTATTTTCCATTTTTTTTTCTTTGGCTGAGGGAGGGAGGTTGTAGAAGCATTTTGCTGGGAAGTCACAAGTTTCCTCCTGCTGTGGTTTTTTTTCCCATAATTTTTTTGTATCCTACCTGTCAATTTTGGAGAGATCCTTGTTAATTTTGGAAGAGGGAGAAGGGAAAAGAATTTACTGTTTCCAAACTGTCACAGAAGAAGGATAAGTTTTTGCTCCGGGGAACAGATTCTCTTGCATATTCTATAAAGCAACTATATTGTGCCGCTCCAATATTTTGGTTCCATTTTCGGCCCACCACTTTTCAGCTTCTTCTTCTGTGAAATGCTTTCGACTGTAAAAATAGCTGAGAATTTCAGTTAAGTGTGCACAAAACCTCATTACTGGACAGACAGATAAAGAAAATATTCTTAAACATTCACCACATATTCCTAAAATATTTTAAAACAATTCAGTAGATTTTCTTTTTCCGTCGTTTTTTTCTTTTTTCTTTTGCTCCACATACAAATAGCTTGCAATGGGTAGAATAAAAATGTTTCCTTCCCCTCAGTCCTCGATCTCAGTGAGGATCGAGATATGCCAAACCAAAAATCATACCATAATTATTTCTCAATATATTTTGTTCTCTACCCACTCGAAAAGTGTTAACCTACTTACCAAAAATGATTAATACTTTGCATATTTGCAAGAAATACTAATTTTTGGTAAGTGTTATCATCATTCGCTTAAAAGAACAAAGGGTTAAATAAAATCGACAAAGTACAAATAAAGGTATATGCTGTAAGATTGATTCTGTTGCAGTATCATAGTGAATCAAGTGCGAGCATGGAAGGGTTAACCTCTTTGAATTTTCAATAGTTAATCTTAACCGATGTAAATACAATTACTGGTCAGGTAAGACTTTTTCCTTGTGTAAACAATCAATTCATTTTCAAATAAGGAATTGCCAGAGGTCCAGCCAGTAAATAAATTGACTTTAGACATCGCAAAATAAAAAGGTTATTTTGACACAAGTGTGGCAAATGTAAATATATTGTAGTCAACTATGAGCCAATCTGAAATATCTTCATTAATATTTTTATGTCATTTTGAAATCTATTCATAAATAAATTATAAAAGGGTTAAATAAAAAGTTTTTCCCGGTAGAGAAACTCCAAAAACACTTATAGCTTTGTATCCAAACAGGCCCTATCTCATCTTAAATATCTTCATAAATATTTTTAAATTTGGAAGATAAACCCATGCAAAATGCAACACTATAATTTCTTTTCTGTTGACGATGACCATACAGATTAGGGTTTTGCATTCTGCACCAACATGAATTTAAACCTGCACCCCATACAATTTTAAATGACCACTTTGCCCTTCTGAAAATAAATGTTCTGATGTGGCAACGTGTTGCTTTAGAGCATTTTCCAGGTTTGGAGCGTTTGCGGTGGCTCGGGATGGTTGAAAGCAATGGTTGGTGTTCTTGGTGGCTGCTGGAGTTGGCTGGCGGTGGTGACGATTTAGTTGAAGGGTGGTTGCTGTAATGATTTTAGTGAGTCTATATTTTTATTTTGCAGGTTGAGTTCCAAAATGTACAATTCGAAACCGACTTTACATTTTGGAATGTTAGAAGTTAGTTTTTTATATTCTGGAACATAGAATCCAGAATACAAAATACGTATTCAAAAACGTAAAATCCAAAATACATATATGCATTTCAAATTTTACGTTTTAGAATCCATCCGGATTCTATATTTTGGAATATAGCTGTAATGAATTTTAAGTTTTTGTATTTTTTGTTTTTAATTGAAAATGTTATGTGATGTATTTAACATTGGTATTGAATATAAAGATGCAATCTCAATGGTAGAGCAAAATATCCAACGAAGTAGATAAGTTATTTGATATAGATGAGTCCAACATAATGAAGTTAGTGGTATCTAAAGATGAATTGGTTGAAGGAAACTGCACTCGACCATTTATAACATATGAGATAAGTGTAATTTCATTAATTATAGTTGAAGACGTGTGACATCCCATATTCTAAAATTGCGTTGTATTTGTGTAGGTATTTGGTATGCAAAATGGGTGTGTAAGGTGGCCTTTAAACTAGGTTTTGTAGTTTTCATATTGAGATCTGACAAAGCAAATGAACAATAGGAAAGGAAGACCTGTGTGTAGTGAGGTTGTGAAAGTAAGTACAGGAAATACAGAAATGATTTGAAAGTTACTGTAATCGGTACAAGTAAGTGTGTTTGTCTTTTTAAACTGTAGGACAAACTAATTGGGTGTCGAGGGTAATATGTGGTACTCATAACCACATACAAAATCAACAAATATAGGTTGCCTTTACTTCAAATAGTCAATGAGACATCCATGAGATTAACTCTCTCTGTTGCTTTTGCATTGTTAGCAACAAACAGAAAAAACTTCATTTGGACCCTTCAAAGATTTAAGGGGTTGTTTTTTTAGGCCAAGTATGTTCCCCAAGTAATTGTCAATAATTGAGATCTTGCCTTATTAAATGCAATTAACAATGTGTTTCCCGAAGCCATTAACCTTCTATATCGATTCCACATTAATAAGAATGTTAAAGCAAAATGTAAAATGTTAATGGACTTTGTAAAGGCTTGGGAATTTATTATGGATGCATGGGCCTCACGGATAAATTGTGGAAACCATGATGCATTTGAGGAATGTGTGAAACGCTTTGAAGTTGTTTGTTCACCATGGCCAGTATTTTTCAACTATATCAATAACTCATGGATCATACCACAACGAAACATTAGGAAGACCTGTTTATAGTTAGGTTGTGAAAGTAAGTACAGGAAATACAGAAACGATTTGGAAGTAACTCTAACCGGTACAAGAAAGTGTGATTGTTCTTTTAAATTGCAAGACAAACTAGTTGCCCGTAGAGAAGGTTGGGTGTCTAGGGTAATATGTGATACTCATAACCACGAATTGTCTAATACAGTAGTTGGTCACCTTTACGCTGACAGATTAAAAGAAAATGAGCATTCGATGATTATTGACATGACTAAGAGTTTAGTGAAACTAACAAATATATTATTTTGAAATAGCACAATGAGGACAACATCACAACAATAAGGCAAATTTACAGTGCTAGATATGTATATAAGCGAACATATAAGAGGAGGCAAAACTAAAATGCAACAGTTAATGTTGCTAGAGCATGACAATTATATTCACTGGAGTTGGTGTAATGAGTCCACCGAGGTTGTAACAGATCTTTTTTGGACACATGCCGATGTGGTTAAGTTGGTGAATGCATTCAACATTGTCTTCTTGATGGACAAGACATACAAAACCAACAAATATAGGTTGCCTTTACTTCAAATAGTTGGTGTGACGTCCATGAGATTAACTTTCTCTTTTGCTTTTGCATTGTTAGCAACAAAATAGAAAAAACAAATTCATTTGGACCCTTCAAAGATTTAACGAGTTGTTTTTTAGGCCAAATATGTTCCCCCAAGTAATTGTCAATAATTGAGATCTTGCCTTATTAAATGCAATTAGCAGTTAGTTTCCCGAAGCCACTAACCTTCTGTATCGATTCCACATTAATAAGAATGTTAAAACAAAGTGTAAAATGTCAGTGGACTCTGTAAAGGCTTGGGAATTAATTATAGATGCATGGGACTCAGTGATAGATTGTGGAAACTGTGATACATTTGAGGAATGTGTGAAACGCTTTGAAGTTGTTTGTTCTATATGGCCAGTATTTTTCAACTATGTCAATGACTCATGGATCATACCACAACAAAAAAATTGTTAAGTGTTGGATAGACATGACTACGCATTTGGGTAAAACAACATTAAATGGGTAAATTACTTTGGAATGTATTCCTTAATTATTGTTAATAAAGCGGGGTTAATAACTTGTTGATTCCAAATTCATTTCATACGGTTGAATCCACTCATTTGAGCCTTAAGCAAATACTTTAAAATAGTATGGGGGACTTGTGTACCTATTGGGACGCAATCAACGACATCATCACCTTATAAGACAATGAAATTACGGCATCCTTTGAGAAAAGTTTGCACGTTGTGGGCCACACTTTCAATGTCAATTTATATAGAAGACTCCAAGGATTTGTTTCCAAATATGCTCTGATGCACATTTATGAGGAGTTTGATCGAGCAAGACATGTTGGTACTAATAGTGACCATTGTGGTTGTCTATTCAGACATACTAACACTTTACCTTGCACACGAATTAGCGAGATATGACCTCGGTAACATATCCTTAAATGCAGTTCATGTTATGTGGACCAAACTGAGTTTTTTTGACATGTCATCATGCAATTCATTCTCTAAGTTGTCTATTCAACAAGAATTTGATGTTATTTTAAATCACTTAAAAGAAATTGACATTGTAGGGAAAGTGACAATTAAGAACAAGTTACATGAAATAGCATACCCAGACATGACATCAATGGATACACCAATGAATAAAGTGAAAACCAAGATGGATACACCAATGAATAAAGTGAAAACCAAGAGATCCCAAAAAGGTCGAGCAAATAGATTGGTGAGATATACAAAGTGTGACCTCATATTTTGAGCATATCGATGTTATTCATTCAATTAATGATAGTGCTTTTACATGGAAGTTAACCAAGGAGAGGAGAAAAATGATCGTCCCATTGACAATTAAAGCAACACCAATGTTAGACCAGTTTCATTCCAATGTTCACCTTTACATCCATGATGTCATTGATGTCAAGGTTGATGGTCACTGTGGTCATTGATCTATAGCTGCACTATTGGGAATGGGGGAAGATTTATGGCCACTTGTTAGAATGAATTTGTTTAAAAAAAATAGACAGTGGTTAGATGAATATGCTATATTGTTGGGTGGTTATGAATGGATAGACCAATTAAAAAAATCATTACTTGTGAATGGGATGTCAATAGTAAGTTACGACATACCTAACACTTTTTTTCCAACTTCTATGCTACAATGATGACTCTCTAACTAACATTATTGTCATTTCACCCCTCATGTTTGTCATTTCACCCCTCATGGGAGTGCAGGTTTAAATTCATGAGGGTGCAGAATGGAAACCCGATACATTAATCATCACTAGAAGCAATAATTAATATCCTTGAGAACCTTGAGCGCATACAAGATGGGTAATCCCTTCCCGACATGGTTAATTCCATATTCAAAGTGATATCACCATAATTGATCCCAGGACCACTGGGTCAAGGAACACAAGCCGCTATCACTGTGTCAACCAATTAGTCTATGATTTATAGTGTATTTAAAGCAATAAAAATATGCTTTTTCTTTCTTTAAGGAAAAAAATGGCATATTCAGGAGTATTCAATTAATTGTAAAGATATTCACTAAAATGAGCAAGCTTTGACCTCTTCAAAGTTGTAGAGGGTGCTGATAGCTTGAATTGTGACATTTCAAGTATCTATGGGAACAATTTTCTATTGGTGCCTCATTTTTAGACAATAGTACAATAGTGCAAGTAGCATGCACTTAGAAAGCTGCATGACTACGTAAGCTCTATCCATCCCCCACATCAACCACCTCTGTAGTACTTCATGTTTTCACGGAGTAACAAGTTGTAGATGGATGTAGATGTATGGGATGACGGTCCATTAAATATAATCTATAATAACAAGTCTCAGCTTGATAAGGAAAAGATATAGATAGAAATAAATGGTTAAAACACAATAGATATGGAATACATGAGGTGAACAACTTGATCACCAACATCCACCATGCTTAGTTAAAAGTACTGAGAAAAACATTTATAGGTGAAAAGAGGAAACACAACAACGACAAAGTGGTTTTTAACAAAGCAGCGTCACTTCTCATTTAATTGGAGAATATGAGTTCATAAACTATTTGTAATAGTTCTATATGAATGCGATAAAGTTTCTATATGCTTAACAATTTAGAGCATAGCATACCTGAAGCGAACACGCTTAAGCTCATTACCACCACCTGGCTGGGGCGACAAACTCACGAATACACCTGTTTCATCTTGCACTACCCACTCTGCCTTTCCACTTTGTGTTTTGGCACCATTAGGTAATATCAGATTTGCTACATTGCTGCTGCCTTCATTTTTTAGAGTGACAGTGTTTCTTATATGGCTCACATCTAAGGAATGATCTAGAATATTTTTAGTGTTTTCAGCACAGAGCTCTGTACTGGAGTCAGCATTGTGTCCTTCTGGCACTCTTTCCACCATTTCCTTTAACTGTAACACAATTTAACATCCAGAGTCAGAGATAATTGATCAAGGGCTAAAGCACAAGAATAGTAAACTTCACAGAAATCACTTAATCCAGCATCTCTTGCCTGCCACTACCCAAAAACAAAATATCATAGATATAGTGCATGTTTGGTACAGTTTTATTTTAAAAAATAAAAAATAACTTTTTTTTTCTGCCTTCTGAAAGATTTTTTTAAAAAAAAAAAATAAGAGTCCCAGTTAGCAAGCCATTGGGTTTTTCCACCCAGGTGGTCAATCACGTGCATAAACATAATTCACTTTGTCTAACAAGTAGTTAAAAGTAAATGAATTTGATTGTATAAAATTATCAATATGTAGGTAATCGTGTCATAAGTTTATATTGAAATGTCTAAAATGGGGATTAACTTTGCTCACAAATAGTTAATAGTGGCATGAGATTATTGACTATTGCGGTTTTATTTACATGCATTATAGTTAACTGAATGAGAATCGATGTGTCGTTAGTAGTGACATGAGACTTCTGAAATGTCGAACAGTTAATCAACTTAGCGTCTCAAGTAGTTAATATTAACCACCTCGACAATAATCATGTTCATTTTCATTTAACCTCTTGTCAGGCAAAATTAATTATATGTACGCATATAATTTACCAAGTGTCTAGATGGACATAACCCAGTGAATTATCCAACTTTATCCTCAATAATTGATTATGGAAAAGCTGAAGCAAACATATATAGCTTATCACAATTCTAACGTATTTCAAAATTATTTTAATGTGTACCAAAAAAAATTCTTAAATCCATCAACATGTTCACCTGAGCTTTTGCCATTTATTATTGGTTTGTCAGCAAGACAACACTTATTGTACACTTTCCAAGGAGTTTGTATGGGAAGACAAAAACACGAGATTTTTTTTTAATTTCACAGAAAACTCAGGAAATTTGATTATGTGTTTCTACAGCTCTATTTCTAACATACTCTTCTTTTTCGAAAATTTTTATAAGGCTTCTTTCTTCCTTATCTTCATTCTCCCATTCCAAACATTTATAGCACAAATGTATTAAAGATTAAGGGAAATATCATAAACAAAAGGGAGAATAATTTTTTATAAGCTTTTCAATTTGGATTGAAGAGGTAAAAGAAGGCCTTCGAAGTTGGCGATCCAGATGGTATTCCTGTTGAAGTTTAGAAGTGTGTCCAACAACATGATACCAATTGACTCACTTAGCTATTTAATGAGATTTTGATATCTAAAAAAATGTTAGGCGAGTGGACAAACAAAAGATTATCCCTAATTGCATGATTTTGTGAGTGGAATAGTTTTGATTGATAAATCAAGGGAAGCAGTTAATTTTCAACTAGAACTTTCATGAAAAACTTTGGAAGAAAAAAATTTTCGCTTAAATAGGAAGAAGACAAAGTGTATCTTGCAATTTTAGCAATAAATAAGAGGAATATGATTTAGAAGTAAAAATGGGAGATGTCATACCACTAGTTTGACATCTAGGATTGTCATAGAAATTAAAATGCGAAGATGGATGTGTAGCCACACAAAAAAGAATATGATGTGAGATTATGGTCATTGAGAAGAAGAAACTAGTTTGACAACGGAGGAAAAAATTATAAAAAATCAGTTAAGGTGATTTTGGACGTTTACGAAGAAAACCACTAGAAGCACCACCAAGGAGATTAGATTACAAAGACTTTAGGACTTTCTGTCGAAGATATAACTGTTGGAACTAATAAATAAACAAAATATATTAGATTTTTATGTTATTTTAGAAGTCATGTTAACTGATAGGCAGGTTAGATCTGTTTTTGTCTTATTTTTAGGCAGTATATTTTATTTTATTAGGCTATTATCTTGTATCAGTTTATTAATAGCTTTTAATTGTTTTTGATAATTTTTCTGTTTTGCTCACGTTGATTTACATACGAATAAAATTATGCCTTCTGTACAATTTCTCATATAAAGAAATCGACACTTTCAAAAGGGGGAGCGAGACCAAGAAGAGCATTAGTTGAAATAGTTAAAAGAGATCTCAGTGAATAAGATAGCTAAAAATTTGGTCTTTAACTGTTGAGAATCAAGAATAAATAATAAACATTTTAATGTTATATCATTTTAATAGGATTTGATATTTGTTTCAGAGGAAACTGAATATCCTCCGATCATATTTAAACTCAATCTCTTTATATAAACCATCTAGGTAGTGTCTAAACACAATTTCAACATCATGTTTCTATCTTCTTTCTCGTTCACTATAACCTAGAGCCTAAGAGAGGTCATCTAAAAAACCATGATCCACTGTCCCCAATGAAACTTTTTGTTAATTGTGTTCCATATTGGTTCATTTTTTGGACACCCTCTTTTCCAATACACTTTTTAAATAGTTTCACAACTATGGTAATTTTTCTATCAAATTTTCCAAGGGCACCTAGTGCAATTCGTTTAACTGGTCTACATAGTCTAGCCAACATGTTGAGGTACTTTCCCCAACACCCTTTACACGCCCCTTTTTTGTTGATAAAACACAAGCAAAAATTTACATGTGCAAAAAATTTTCTGACAGTCTAGCACCAAGATCGCCCAGCCAACGCAACCTAGCCCTCCAACTTCCATCCTCACCCTAGTTTGTTTGGCAATACTTCCTTTATAAATTGGGGTTTCCAATACTATTTGTTAGAATAGGTAGTAAAGAGAGGTAGAAAGTATTGTATTAGAAAACTACTATATGTTGTACTTATGAGTTGTACCTATGAGCCACTCCTAGGACTCTAGTTTTGATCTTTGCTCTTCCCTATACTCATGGTCTTAGAATTCTATCAATATAAATATGAGAATGTACGAGAGGAGTGATTAAGCTCTCTCAAATATAGTCTTTTTTATTTATTTTAACTTGGTATCAAAGTAGGTTAATCCTGCTCTGGTCTCAGTCTCGGGAAAATTTTTCATCATCTACCACCACCGCCGTCATTCACTGATAGAGCAGTTTTCCCTAGAATTACCAAATCTAGAGCTCCTCCCCAAGTGTCAGCCAACCCCTTCGGTCCCAAAAGTTGAAACAACTCCATGTGTCAAAGCAACGTCATGCTTCCTCCACTGAACTCACCAGACCTCCTTGTCTCTGTTCTGATTGTTGATTCTTCATTTCTGACATGGTTCAAAGTCAAACCTAGGGTTCTCCTTTTGTCCCTTATTGGTTGTCTTCTTCTTTGTCAACAAAAGTGGCTTCTGGACCTGCTGCCTCCTTCTCTTGAACTCCTACCATTACCTCTGAAAAACTAAATGAAAAAAAGTTATCTCTCTTGGTCGGCCTCAGTCAAACTTTGGTTCCTTGGTAAAGGTTTCCACGACCACCTTCAACAAGATCAGAGTAATGTACCATTTGATCAAGTTGAAAATGGAAGAGAACTGATTTTCAAAACATTGTGGCACTGTGGAACCCAAATTATTGGGTACTCTTAGGTCATTTAAAATGTGCAACTCCTTTTGGAAAAAGGCTCAGAATATATTTGCAAATGATATTCAACACTTTTACAATTTTGCCAATAGGCTTGCTTCTCCTAAACAAAGAGACCACGATATGATGTCTTTTATGAGTGAAGCTCCATATGCTCTTGAAGACTTAAAAATGTTCTTAGAGGTTGAGTCATTAGACGAGATCAAGAAGAAGCTGGATAAATTCTATATGGTGATGATCCTTCGTGCCATACATTTAGACTTTGAACGTGTTAGATATCAACTTTTAACATGTCACGAAGTCTAATCCATGGAAAGTTTGGCAAAACAGCTCTTTCGGGTTCCAACACTTCAAAGCATGAATGTTCCAGAACCTACAGAATCTTTTGTCATGGTTTCCACATGTGGAAGAGGAGGACGTGGTGGTAGGGGACATCCTCAATGCACTTACTATAAGAGAATGGGTCACGTTCAAGAGAAATGCTTCTCTCTATAAGAGAATCTTTTGGTTTTAGGTATTATGTTACTTTCATTAATGAATATTCTAGATATACTTGGGTTTATCTTATGAAAGATCATTCTAAACTTTTGTCAATCTTTAAATTCTTTTTTAATGAAATTAAAAATCAATTCAACAAAGTAATAAAATTTTAAGGAGTGACAATGCGAAAGAGTACTTCTCTAATTTCTCTGCAGTTTTAAGTTCACATGGCATTTTACACCAGTCTATTTGTCCTCACACCTCTCAACAAAATGGTATTGTAGAGAGGAAAAATAGACACTTGGTTGAGACTGCTGTACATTAATGCTTGGTTCAATGTACTGGTCCATCATTGGATGGTGCTATCTTAACTGCCTGTTTTCTTATTAACATAATGTTGTCCTCTTCTCTCAACAATAAGATTTCTTATTCCATTCTATTTCCAAATGACCCTCTCTTTCATATTTCCCCCGTGTGTTTGGTTGTGTATGTTTTGTTCATGATTTACCTCTAGGGTTGGATAAACTCTTCGCCCATGTTGTTAAATGTGTCTTTTTGGGCTATTATCGGATTCAAAAGGGTATCGTTGCTATTCTCTTGAAACCAAGAAGTGTTACATGGCTGCTAATGTCACATTTGAACAAACTCTTTTCTTCTCTTCGTTTGTCCATGATGTTTCTTCCATCCAATAGGTCCTCCTTATACCATTAGTTGAGTCTAGAGTTTGTCGTGCTCCTGACAATCCTGAACCTGTTCAAATCCTCCTGAACCATCAAGTACTCCTCTTATCACCTACCAAAGCAGGACCCAAATGACTAGTCCAATGCTTTAAGGTGAATCCTCTTCATCAAGTTCTTCTCAATCGTCACTCAATACCACGACTTCTAGTAATGCTGATTTAGCATGACTCATTACCCTCCCAAAAGGCACTCGTCCCACCCGTAATCCACATCCAATTTGTAATTTTCTTAGATATCATAGGTTGCCTCCTTCCTATTGTTCTTTTATATCAATTTTGTCTTCTATTACAATTCCGAAAAATGTAACTGAAGCAATTGATCATCTAGGATGGAGAAAAGCCATGACTGCAGAAATGCAGCCTCGTAACCAAAATAGCACATGGGAGTTGGTTCTCCTTCCACCAAGGAAGAAGACAATTGGATGTCAATGGTTTATGCCATTAAATTTAACTCAAGTGAAGTTGATTGTCTCAAAGCATGTTTAATTGTCAAAGAATACACTCAGATTTGTGGCCTTGATTATAGTGATACCTTTTCTCCAATGGCCAAAATGGCTATTATTGGTCTTTTCATTGCCATGGCAACTATTTGTTATAGGCCATTTCATCATTTGGATATTAAAAATCTCTCTCCACAAAGATCTAGAAGAAGTCTACATGAAGGAACCTCGAGGTTTGTTGCTCAGAGGGAGTCTGGTTTAGTTTGCAAGTTGCACCGCTCACACTATGGTTTCAAGCAATCACCACATGCTTAGTTTGGAAAATTTAGCTACATTGTTCAAACCTTTGGGCTAAAACGAAGTGAAGTCAATCATTCGATTTTTTACTATCATTCCTCCTCTGGAAAATGTGTCTACTTAATGGTGTATGTTAATGATATAGTCATTATAGAGAATGATGTTGCTCGAATATCTCAGCTAAAGGAACACATGTGTAAACATTTTCTAACCAAGGATCTTGGAACCCTCAAATATTTCTTGGGTGTTACAGTAGCTCAATCAAAAGGTGTTGTAATCTCTCAAAGGAAATATGCTCTAGATATCCTAAACGAGATAGTTATGATGTTATTTCCAACAATGAAAACCAAGAAAACAAATTGAACAAAAGAAGGGTTCTTGGAATTCTTCCTCCAAAAATTGAACCAATGGCTTGCATTACCCTCCATGCTAATATAAGCCAACCTTAACTTCTCCTTCATTGTAACCTTCTAAATTTCAAAGAATTTTTCTGCACGAGATAACCATCCTTGCGTGTCCACTCCTTCAAAAATGGGTAATTCACCCTCTTAGTCCACATTATTGGTTTATCTTCCCCCTCGTCTTCTGATTTATGATCATGCACCAAATTATCCTCCTTCTCCTCATTATGCACTGAGTTTTCCCCTCTTTCCAACGATTTTTCTTCCATTTTAAGATCACGTAAAACAACTCCTTAATCGTGACGTAGTTTTATATGATTCACAATGTTCTATTGCCACTTAGCTATGGGATCCATCTACTTTATTGTATACGTGGATGATATTGTCATTACAGACACTGATCAACTTGGCATTGTTCACCTAAAGCAACACTTCTCTTGCCAATTCCAAACTAAACACCTTGGTAGACTAGACTAATTCCTTAATATTTAGGTTGCTAAATCCAAGGATGGCTTGGTGATCTCCCAAAAGAGATATGCTCTGGACATGTTGAAAGAAATTGCCCTTCTGAATGCCAAACAATTGACATCCTTGTGGACAATAGTATCAAATTGCTAGCCAATCAAGAAGAGCCTTCATCAAATCCTAGTGATATAAAAGGTTAGTTGGAATGCTAAACTACCTTAATAGTTACTCATCCAAATATTGCATTTCCAACCAATGTAGTTAGTCAACTCTTAAATTCACCTAGCCAAGACCACTAGAATGTTGTAATTCATATACTGAAGTATATTAAAAGTGTTCTAGGCAAAGGTCTCCTTTATGAACACAAAGAACATGTTGGGATTGTTGATTATTCCAATGTCGAGTAGACTTGCTCACCCAATGATAGACAATCCACCTTGAGGTACTATGTGCTAATTGGAAGAAATCTATTATCCTGAAAAAACAAGAAACAAAGTGTTGTAGCAAAATCCAATGTTGAAGCAGAATACTGAGCTATGAGCTTAGTGACTAACAAACTCATAACGCTAAAGCAACTCCTTAAAGGGCTTAAATTTGAAGACTCTACACAAATGATAATGATTTGTGATAACCAGACAGCTTTGCATGTTGTATCTGATCTGCTTTTTCATGAGAAGACAAAACATATCAAGGTAGATTGCCATTTAATGAAGGAGAAAATTGAATTTGGAAAAACTGCAACAGTATTGGTCAACACTAATGATAAGCTAGCCAATATCTTCACCAAGTCTTTTTGAGGGTTCCTACGATTGACTATATTTGTTACAAGCTAGGTGTATATTATTGATATGCTACACTAAATTTGGTTATTTCACTAAAAGGCCTATATTTGTTTATTCCTTCTTCTTAAGATCCCCCACCAAAGCTTTAGTTATTTATCTGCCCTTGCAAGAACAGTTTACATAATACATAAAAGGACCTAACAAACTTGAACCATGCTTAGTAATGTAGAAGAGGAGAATAGCGAACCCTAAGCATAGAATACCCAACCTGTGCAGTCAATGATTTTATGACCTCTTTTGCTGATTTACACTTTCCAGCTTCATCTGCAGCTACTGCAGTCACCTCCTTCAATTGCTTTGATGTTCTCTCAAGTTCAGCCTCTAAACTTTTGGATTTTCGAGTAAGATCTTCAACCTAACCAGTATATTTGATCAGTTCCAGGCTGAGTATACTTCAAACATTTTCAACATTTAGTAATCACAAACAAATAATATCAGAAAGTTAAAAAGTATAATTATTTTAAATTCAAGTATCATATAATTATGTAATTATTTTAATTCAAGAAAAAAACAGATAAACAGAATTGTTTGGTTCAATTATCATATGTGAATGTTAATACACAGACCTGAGCAGTGAATAAAAACTAGTAATGAAAATGCACTGTAAACAGTGGATGCGAATGGTGCTATACAGATTCTTTTACATTAGAAAGTTAAAACGGTACAGTATATGCAAAACCTTCTCATCTTAGAAATTCTTTTATTATATTTGCATTTTATATTCTGTCTTTAACCAAGAAGAATAACACCATGTGATTCATGTAATCAACTTCATGAGGTGGAATAAGGCTTTGTTGTTGTAAGGTAGCCCCTTATACTCCAAACTGTGAAATTACCTTTCTTTCATTTTAAGCAAATTCATCTATCCAAAAGAATCTTATAACAAATCAAATGTAATGAGATATGCAAGCTTTAAGAAGTTAATCAACAATTTCATCAAAAATAATTTTCTTTCAAAGCGTCAAAGTCCTAAACTACTTATGTGCAATACATACATATGACATGAAAAGGTTCTCTAGAAGGATAGATACACACATGAAAAGATATATATGATTAGGTTTACCTGAGTCCTTAAACTCATAACTTCTTGACTTAGCATATCATTTCTGTGCTTTAAATCATCATTGATATCTTCATACGATTCTCTAGGACTTGACTTTGACGAAACTGGAGATGTTGATTGACAAGATATTCTTGCAGCAGGCTCAGAAAATGAAAAGTGTTTCTTAGAATCCACAAAAACAGAATTTGATGATTTTGAAGAAACAAAACCCCTTATCTCTAGTTTTCCATTCAAAGCTGGGGAACCAAAAGATGAAAGCCTCAATAGTGTTCCCTGTATTTTAGTGGTCCTATTCTCTTGCAAACTTACAGTTCTCAAGCTAGGAGTTTGCACCAAGGGTACTGATTCAGCAGGCTTCTTAAGTTTAAGATAACAGTCCTCGCAAACTCGATACGGCTTGCTAGTATTGGGAGCAAGGGAAGCTTTTATAGATTTCTTGCTGGTGCAAGATTTGCAAAACACAAGTCCACAGTTGTAACAATTATGGCGTTTTCTTCTGAAATTAAATGGATTACGACATCCAAAACATGTAGAATGATCAACACTTGGGATCCATTTATGAAGACATACAGCAGCTGTAAAGTTTGAACCACAAAAAACACTTTTCACTTGTTTATCTTTTAAAAACTCAACAAGTGTTGGTTTATTCCTGTGATCATTGTCTCCATGACCTAATTGCCCATTTAAACCCTTTCCCCATGTGTAAACCTCTGCCTTGGAAGTCAGGACTGCAACATGATATGAACCACAGGCAATATCTTCTACAAAACTGTCAGCAATTTTAACACATGTAGGGACTTTCCCATCAGATGTAGGACAGCCAAGCTGCCCATAAGCAGTGCTTCCTATTGTATATACACGTCCTGATGTTGTCAAAGCAATTGTAAGACTGTGGCCACAAGCCACCTGGCTAATGTTTTCGGTACTCAATGCAATTACACACTCAGGAAGTAGTCTAGGTTCCCTATCAGCATGTCCAAGTTGGCCTTTATCTCCATCACCCCAGGTGAACAGTCTTCCACTAGATGAGCGTGTAGAAGATTCCACAGATTCGTTTATCACCTCGACAACTGCAGCAGTGTGCCAAACACCACAAGCAACCCTGGTTGTTCTAAACCCTCTCAAAGTTTCTACTTCTCGAGGAATAGTTGCACTACTATGATTTCCATGTCCTAAGGCACCGAATGTTCCATCGCCAAATGTGAACAATTGCCCAGCTGATGTAACAATAGCTGTGTGCCAAGGTCCACAGGACACATAAGATACACGTAAACCCTCCAAGTTACCACTTACTTTCTTAGGAATCCAGTGAGTGGCTTCATTTCCATGTCCAAGCATGCCAGAATTGTGAGCACCATCACCCCATGTATAAAGATCCCCAGAATAAGTAACAGCGCATGTATGATATTCTCCACATGCTACTAACTCAATATTCATGCCAGAAAGAGTGTCAACAAGCTTAGGGTGAAAAACATCCATTTCTACACCATGTCCAAGCCTGCCTCCTGACTCCTCTCCCCAACTAAATATCTCTCCTTGCTTGGTAACGAGAACAGCATGTCTGTAGCCACAACTAATACTGTGAACATCTAGAACTAACTTTGATTCCAATGCCTTGGGGAGGAATGCATCCATCTCAGAACTAGACAAGGCTCCAACTCTATGTACACCACCACCAAGAATTCCATTGCCAATACCTTCTCCCCAAATAAAAACATCACTTAGGGAATCAAAATCTTCATGATAAGAACCCTGGCTGGAGGAACTTACAGCACTAGACAAACTAACTCGAAACGCCTCAGATGCAGAATTTCGATTGCTTGAGTTATCCGCAGACCCAGAGGATAAGGAGGAATTTGCAATAGATTCAGCTTGGCTGGAACTCTTGCTAGCTGCATTGTGAGAAATTATTTCAGAGAAAGCCTTTACCCATCTATTCTTCACATCAAAAGCAGCTCCACCAGCATCTCCAGGGTCCTGTGATATAAAATTGTAGGGTGAAAAATATAGCAAATTGTAAATGTCTATCTGAACTGTATGAAACAACAAAAAGATGAAAGCCATTGTTACAGAAAATGGTGTATTTGACGGAGTGGATCTTCGTGTGCTAGATTTTGGACTATCAGAACACTGACTGTCATCAGTTCTCGAATCAAATCTCCACTTGCGACTGTTCCCTCGAGTAACTAATGCCTTAAGACCAACAAACCAGATTTCAGCTTCTTCTTTGTCCTTGCATATCTGTACATGATTTGCAGTGAATCAAATATGGAAGCTCATATGTTACAAATTCCCCATTTTAGTCAACCCACTAACTTAATATCAGACTAGCTTTTCACAACCAGATCAGTGAGAAGAAAGAGATGATGAGACAATCGTCATTACAGGCCTAGTAGGTTTAATTTTCATAATAATTAACAATTATGCAGAAAGAAAGCGCACCAAATCCAAGGACCTATCATTGTATATAAGAGAAAATGATTGATATTCCTTCTCAGGTCGAGGATACCGCTGAAATGTTGCCTGGATGATAACATCAAATCAAAATAATGAGCATGGTGCAGTAATCCAATAAAAAAAAATAAAGTGCTAAGGATCAGTAAAACATGTATTTTTCAAATTATTCCTACAAAAATAAAGGCCCAAAGTTATTTCTGAATAATGTATTGAACTCAAGTGAAGGCTTGAAATTTCAAAAAAGGCACCTAGTATCAACCAGAGAAAATAGTCTCTAGGCTTTTTACAAACTTACAGTCCGCTGCCCTGGAATGATCCTTGAAACCGTACTGAGTTTAAGCTGTTTCTCTTCCTTGCCAGAGTACCATAAGAGTATAGACTCATCCTAAAACCAAAACCAATAGAATTGAATAGTGTAGAACAGAAGATATATGCTGGTTTTCTTTGTTCTTAATTTTAAATTTATTTGAAAAACGCAATACTTCAGATATGTAGAGTTGATATGTGAATGGGAAAAATCAGAAACAAGTAAAATAAGCACATTTTAAATTCCTAGCAAAAGCTAAATACTCAAAAAATAATATACAAAAGTCCTATTTTATAACATTGAAGACACAATGCATCTAAAGGTATTTGACCTTTTCTTCCCCTCAAGCATAATTTGCTGTTATATGTAAGCTCTTTGGCATCTTAGATTATTCAAACAAGATTCATATATTCCAAAACTACTGTTCACTACTGGTTTTAGTATTATAATGTTTTTTTTGCGGTCATCAGGTGTATAAGAGCGACCTATTTTTTGCTGTGTTTACCACTTTCCATCAGCAAAAACTATCAACAAAATCTTAAGAAAAATGTCCTGTATAATTGTATAAAGTTCTAAATCAAAAAAGTGGTAGTTTTATGTCTTTTAATGGGTTAATACAATTGTTTTACGAAGCAATAACAATAGCAACTTACATTGGAAAGCCTAAATGGGCAGAATTTCGGCTTCCCTCTTCGCCCGTACTTTAGAAGATATGAGCCTTTCTTAAGAAATGTAATTGCCTACAAAGGGAACAAAAAGGTTAATTATCCTTTAAAGAAAATTATCCATGACTCCAAAACCAAGAAGCACAAGGCAAGAAGTCTGCTTCCAGTTTCAACGTTTGGTTATGTCAGCAACCATTGTAAATTAGGACAAAACATAGATACAGATTCACGTGTGTTGATTATGCTGTTCTCCAATTAGAATTAATGTTTCACCTCAGTAACCGGCATAATAAAGATTCGTACTAAAGTATTATGAAAATTACCAAAATAAAACTTCAATTCTGATTGAAAAACAGTACACACAGCACATAAGGAACTTTATATGACTCCCATCCTATAAATTATTATTCACCCCACTAAAAATATATTAGCTCAACAAAGACCATAACAACGAAGAACTAAAAGGAATGCTGAATGGCACAGACAGGCAAGTAAGTTTTATTTTCATTTTCTATTTTGCTACACTAATCATTAAAAACCACAAGAAACAATAGAAGGAAAGCCAAAACTGTTGAACCTGCTCGATATCTCTCTCCCCAAGAGCAGTTTTCTGAGGATCAGCCATTCAAGTTGCAATAAGAGGCGCTTCCCAAGAATGGACCCAACACCCATTTGAACAACGAACCAAAACAAAGCATATACCATAAAGCAACGTCCAACCCCTCCCCATGAAACCCAATTCAGCGCTTTCAAATTAACCAAGCGAAGCTACTCTCATCTACCCCATAGCTCGACCACACCACAGAGTTCATAGAACCGCAGAGAAATTCACCTCCAGTCACCACTTTCAGCTCGAAAAAAAACCCTAGAAAAGGCGCTTACCACCGAAACCTCAGAATTCCTCGGATTCCCTCTAGCAGAGAGGCCTCGGCGTTGCGAATGCGGGAGGAAACAACGCAACGAGAACCGAAACCAGCGACATTGCGTGGAATCCTCGGATAACGGGAAAAACCTAACCGTTTGAGGAGAAGTCGGGGTCGTTGGAACCGCGGCGAAGGGAATTGGGAGAAGGAGAGGTTGCGGTGTGGAGCTTGCGGTGGCGAGAGACAATGCCTTGGGTTTTTCTTCTTTTTGAGCTGGAATTCCCCGAGCTTCGTTTGAAATTTTGGTATCACGCGAAAGGGGTCTCTCTCTCCTGAGAGGAGCTAACTGTTTTTTCTGCCGGTTAATGCCACGTCAGCAACTGAAATCTGGGAGATGGGGATGACTGGTTTTGTCGTTTTCGGGAACTTTGGGGGGACAAATGAGTCCAATTTCGGGATTTGAAACGAAATGCCTCGCTGGTGTCGCTCTCTTCGGGAAACACTCCCCTGTGCTCCGGACTACGCTAAGACCCCCTAGGGATTTTCCTGTTTTCATCTGGAACGCATCGAATGGGATGAGAGACTTCTATTTCGAGGGTGCACCGTACAACTGTGCTCTTTATTACACCCAGTAACCCCAGTTGGATTTGACGAAAATTGGAATTTAGGTGTTTAATGTAAAGTAATGTAACCACATTCCCTCCAGCTTTTATTACACGAATAGGAAAGATTTGGTGCCATTTTGAAATTAATCATAAACGTTTATTTAATAATTGTTTTTATTTGTAGGTTTTACTTGGTTTTAGAAGCAAAATAGAAATGGTAGTAATTAAAAATATTTTCTTACATGTGGTTTGAATTTGTCAAAAAAAGATTTGCTGTCTTTTATCCAAACTAAGAAATTGTCATCAGATAAAAATAATCTAATGTCATAATTTTATTTATTTATTTTTATAAATTTAATTATATTATATTTTATATCAAAAAATATTTATTGTTATGAGTTTTAATTTCTTAAAGTAAAATTTTATTTCCTACGACATATGAAACACTACTTGTTTTCTATTACCAAAAAGAAACACTACAATTTTTCATTGTCAGTTTTAAAAAGGCAATTTAAAATTTAAAATTGTGTTTTTAAAGCCCAAAACACACAAGAAGTGTTTGAAGTTCTCTTCAAGTATTTGCAACCCGCTTTAAAATAATAATAGGTAGGTCTGAATGTGTGTAACTACAATATCCATGTTCATACTTATATTTTAAAAAAAAAATTATGCCAATAGCAATTTTATTTAATCATATTTTTTAACCATTGAATACCTACTCGCATATTCCTCAAATACATGATAGTGATGAAAAAGAACATATAAGGTTTTAGAGCAAAATTTATATTCAATAAATCACTTAATACTACATCCAATCCTCTATATATCAAATACTTAATACCAATCTCATAAATTTAAATTTCATTACAATCTATAAAATTATTTGGTTTCAATGTGATTATATATAATGACATTACTCATAAAAAAAATTCAATGAGAACGAGTCATATAGTATATAGCTTGATAAATACATGGTTTTTCATGAAAAAATAAATGAATTTTTAAACTTAACCATAAATTAAAAATATAAAAAGTATTTTTTTTATAATTAGAATAAAAAAAACATTACTAATTGTTTCTTATATAAAGGATTAGATGTGGTATAATTTATCAAATATTTTATACTTTTTATAAAAAAGATATTTATCACTTTTTTATAATTAAGAGTTTATATAAAAAAATGTTTCAAAAAGACAAATTTATCAACATAAATTACTATTATTATATGTTTTTAAAGATGAAAATAAAATTCTTCAAATTAAATGTATTAGTTTGGTAATCTACTCTGAAGATGTATTGTTATCTATTCATCTGAATACATAGTTATCATATTTATAAATACCAACAAAATAGAATAAGTTAGTGGAAAATAAATCAATATCTACCATATAAATCTCAATTATATGAAGTGTCACACAAATTTATGAATAAATTATATTTCTAGTCAAAGGTATCAAGGATTCAATTCAAATTATATTAAAACTTGACAAATTATAAAAGACTAGTTTGAAGTACGAATGTATCGAACTAATACTTTTCATATATTTCATATTATACTTGGTCCTCAAATGTGAAAATTCACTGATTTTTTTGTTCCAATTTGATCCATATGGTATACCTAGTCCTCAAATAATCTATATGAAAATCCATTGATTTCCTTATCCCAAATTGATTCACATGCTATCCAACATATGTCAAGGTAACTCTTGCTTAATCATTTCACGCTCATCCCCAAGAATATGAGTAACAAGCTTTATGAAGTTTTCATCATCTAACATCTTCATCTATATGATTTAGACTATTAGTAAAGTTTTGATATTACATTCATACACTTCATAACTCAATACTTACAATAATATTACCTCTCTAATAGGTAACTATCTCATAATGCTCATAATGATTAGCATTACATCCACTCTAACTACTATCTTACATTATTATATCACTAATCTCATCTCATTTCAATTTCAAGTCATTATACACCACAATTCGTACGTACAACTAAAGATTATAGACAAGATATCATGAAATAAAACATTAAAAAAGTAAAGTATTTATTCACCACGTTTCACTAATTCATTAACAAATGTAGTCAACATTTTTTTGAATAAAATATTCAAATTTATAAAACATATTATGAACTCTAACTACTAAACATGTAAAAACTTTAAATTGAGTTGAAACATATTTTAAGGAGTAACAAATTATCGTTTGAGCAATATTTTTCAATACAACAAAGCTTACATACAACAAACACTTCACTTAAATAACAAGTCGATGTATAATAAGAGACTCCTTGCTTGAGTGGTACTTGATCACTTATGTAAAGAGTTTTAGAAATAAAATCATGCTTTAAAACCTTATCTCTCTTAAGTGAGATGAGCAATACACAAATATTGAAACACTTACAATATATAAAATTTTAAAAGATTTCATACACGCCAATATGCATAACTCACTTCTATTTCACCCACTTTATACCAATTATTACCACCATTTACGTAATAACATTAGCATAAGTAAATAGACTTAAGGTAATAAAGTATATGATCTTGGTGTATTTAACTCTTTCTAGAGTAGACAATATGGTTGTAGATGTCTAGTGAGTAGATAGTCTAATGACCAAAGTTGTACATCATCAAATGAAGTAATAATATTTTGTATATGTTCTATTTTTTTAGTTATGATTTTGTTTTACAATTATAACTAACTTGAAATTATTTCATGTCCTATTCATAAGGGTGAGTTGTATGAAAAAATGGAGGAGTGGGTGACATGTGGTTAGATGCAATTTAATGATTATATTGCATAATACATAAGTTAATATATTCATTTCTAGCTTTGTGTTTGTTCTTTTTTCTTCATCTCTATTTGATGTTATTCACAACTTTGTTTACACAATTCATTCATTGTTTTTGGGTTTAATTTGATGTTTAATGTACAACAAACTAATATAAAGGCCAATTTTGATCTCTTTCTATGTCTGTTGGTGATAAGTTGTTGTAAGAAGACAAGTAACATTTCCAAGATAGAAAAGTTTAATGAAAAGAACAACTATAACCTATGAAGAATTTGAGGTTTTACTCAAGGAGCAAGGTGTTTAGACACCACCTTTTGAAAGGACGTTGCAAATAGAGATACATATTTTAGAAGTAGGAAAAAAAGGCTCATTTCATCATCCTTCTATCGTTGTCATATGAGGTTGTAAAGGAAAAGATCTTAGCAACATCATGGTTGAAGCTAAAGAAGATTTTCATGACAAAGTCTGACTGGTAACAAGTTGTTGAAGAGATAGTTATTCAAACTACGTATGAAAGAAGGTACACCATTAAAGATACATCTTGATGAAATTAGTTATATTTTGATAAAGCTATAAGAAATTGATGCCGAAGTAGAATATGAAGATGAAATTATCATTTTGCTAGCCTCTCTCCCATCATCCTAAGAACTTGGAATGTTTCTTAAGTGTAGGAAAGGATTGTGTCACATTGAAAAGGTTAAGTCGAACCACTATACAAAGAAACTACGCCTCAGTATAGTTGTTGTATGACAGTAATGCATCACCTTCTAGATAAAAAGGTTAAGAAGTAAAGGAAATGAAGGTTAATCCAAAAGACATTTGCAAATATTACAAATAGATGCGACATTAAAGTAAATATTGTCTAAGATTAGGGAATCAACATTACATAGTATATATGTTTCAAAAGGATGTCATGTTTAATAATGACTTAGAGTTGACTATTGTTTCCAAACAACAACCTCTTACTAATGATCGTTAGATTATGGTTGTTCCTTTCGTATGAGTTGTCAAAGAGATTGATTTACCACATTTGAATATTTTGAAGGTGATAATTATGGTTGTTCCTTTCGTATGAGTTGTCAAAGAGATTGATTTACCACATTTGAATATTTTGAAGGTGATAACATGTTAATAGACAATAATGTTTCATGTAGAGATGGTTAGTATAGACTATGTTGCGATAAGGATGCATGATAGCATAATTTGAGCATTGACCAACATTTGATATGTCTCAAAGTTGAAGAAAAATCTTATATCTATTAGAGCTTTGAATGTGAAGGGTTACAAATGTCATGTTAAGGGTGAAGAGGTGCAAATCAAGGGGAGAGATGTTGTTGTAATGTAGAAACCAAGGAAGGGAATTTGTATTTCTTTCAGGGATCGTTTATAATCGCATATGAAGTTGGAACTATCTCATCTAACATCTCATTTGATACTTTGTGGCATATACGTCTAGGCCACATGAGTGCTTATAGTTTAGATATCTTGTCCAAACAAGGGTTACTAAAGGTTGAATGTTTTCCATTTAGTGAAGAATATTTTTTTGGGCAACAACAAAGATTGAGTTGTAAAAGACAAAGACCTCGTTGAACTACATCTATGCAAATTGTTGGAAGTCAATGAAAGTTCCACTTTGGGGAGGTGCCATGTATTTTTTTTTCTTAATCATTGATGATTATTCAATATTACTTAGGTGTTCATGATGAAACAAAAATTAGAGTTTAAGCATTGAACTCTTTTAATACTCAACTAGATTAAGAAGATGGTCAAGCTTTTAAGAATTAAAAGTAATTTAGAATTCTACTCTAAGGAGTTTAGTAATTTTTGTAGAGATAAAAACTCTGTGAGGCACTTGCTTATTTGTCATACTCCAAAGCATATTGGAGTTGCTGAAAGGATGAATAAAACTTTGTTAGAGATGACAATGAGCGTGTTGTCCCATTCTGGTTTGGAAAGACAATACTATGATAAAGTTCTAAGCATGATATGTTTTCTAGTAAATAATTCTATGTCTATAGAAATTGTGAGTTCAAAAATTTGATTAAGGTGTGGTCTGTCAAGTGTATTTTCTACTCAACATTGAAGGTGTTTGGATGTTCTACTTACGATCATGTAGATAAAGGTAAACTTGAATCCAGGTTCATGAAGGGAGTGCTTGTTAGTTGCGAGAGTAGATTGACAGATTTCAATGTAGGATTATCATATGAGAAATGAGTGATTGTTAGTATAGATGTTATGTTTGATGAAGTCTATATGATCCATATTAAACATGAGGAGGCACTTAGAGAAGTGTCGTGTCTGGTGAGTCGAATGGAGTCTAAGAAGAGGTGAAGCTCTCTTTGAAGGAATCATCTAATAGGCTTGACTTCTATAAACAATGCACTCATCTAATTGAGTAACAACAATTGCCTGACTTTAAAACTTATGTTTAAAGGTCTCAAAGATAACGACAACAACTTAAAATATATGGGTTTGATGATACCTTGACCTATGCACTAGTTACAACAGAGGAGGTGGAGTCGTTTGAAGACTTTCATTCACACGTTTACTCTATTGGAAAGAACGATAAAAAGGTAAATTAGACAGTCTACATAGGTATGATTATATCTATTCTTTACTTAAATGCAATTAGACTTAATATAATGCATAATATGTACCTATACATAATGTTCAAGTTAGATCCAAAAAGGTCTTATTTAAAAGTTACCAAATTGTGTCATTCAACTGGTACCAAATAAATTTTATTCCAAATAAATTTTATTCATTCAACTGGTACCAAATAAATTTTTTAACTAGATGATAACATGACCTTATCTTAAACAAAGTGTAAATACAAAATTAATTATTATCCATTAAAATTTAATGAAAAATACAAAAGTAATTATTCTTAATGAAGTATAACATAATTTCTCTAATTTTTAATAACATAAAAAGATATTATCCTCTATCCATAATTACACACCACCCTTATCTTTAGTATTTCTTTTTCTTCCACAAGATGGACATGTCCGTAAGGTAATCTTAACATATACTTAGAGAAAATTTTAAGTATATTACTGAGAAAAATTAATTCCAAAATCTAATAAAAAAAACATTAGTACCTGAAAATTTAACCTTCCAAAGTTATAACATAATATTTTTCATATAATATTTTAATTACATTATTAATTGATAGTGTAAATATTTTGTTATTTTAAAATTTCTAAACTACACTTTACAAATAGAACAACATTTGATAACTATTTAATAAGTATAAGAGTACTACAAAACAATTAAAAATAACAAATAAAATTAATTAATTAAAAGATATATTAATCATTAACAGAATGAGAACTATTTTTCAGAACTTATCTTCTATGTACAAAGAGACAAAGAAGAAGAAATAAAGTGACCTCTCTATTTAATGTACGTCATCAAAGCTTAGGAAAAAATCAATAGTAAAATAAAATAAAATTTTACTACAAAATAAAAGTAAAAATATATAAGAATTTTTTTACTTTGTAAAAACACTTTTAGTCCTGACCCATAAGGTAAAGGAAAAGAAAACACTTTTAGTTCTAATCAACAAGTAAAGAAAAGAAATATTTATCATTTTTTTTTTACTTACTTATATTTTATAACAATAACTATTTTGTAGAGTGTCATAATCTCATTTTATTTTTAATTTATAATTATAATTACTTTGAAAGATTTTTCTAGCATCATTTTGTTTAATTATATTATGTTATTTATAATTATAATTACTTTACCAAGTGTCCTTATCTTATTTAATTATTTCATACTATTTATGATATTTAATTATTTTATACTATTTATAACTACCATTATTTAATGAGGTGTCCTCAATATTATTTTTTTATTGTAATTATACATCTTTCTTAATTTAATTTACAATACACATTTTTAGTTCATAAATAAATATAAATTCTATATGTATATATATATAACGACTACATTACCAATCACCATTATGATATATTATAATGGTTATTGTTAATGTACTCATTATATATATAAAATAACATAATTTAAAGTAATTTGAAATTATATATTTGAACTTAGAAATTTAAATGAGTAAATATTAAGTAGATAAAACAATCTTATTTAATTTTTTTCATAATTAAACTCATCTATTAGCTACTTCAAGAATAATTTAAATCTTATATATATATATATATATATATATATATAATTGTAAATAATGCATTTATATATATGTTTATGCGCGCGCTTCTGTAGGCGCGTAAACCTAAGTTTAATTTTATAATTATAGTTGACATTTTATCTTAGTAAATTATACAAAATAAATGTGCATTGAGATAAAAGAAATTCTTTAAAATATTTTACCTCTCAATTTATCAAATATAACTAAATTAGTCATTACAAGAGACGTTACTTTAAAAATAGGGAAGGTGCTAGAGAACAAGTGACCCATTAGCATAGTTCAACATGTCATCATCAAGCATCACAAAATATGATAAAATGAAATATTAGCAATGATGCTTTAACTATTGTTTAAAGAAAACAAAGTTCAATATCTATAGTCGTCATCAAAGATCATGTAATTTCCATTCCTCCTTGCCCTAGCCTGTCTGTCATTCTGCACATAAAAACCAATTATGTTTTTCATTATTGTTCCAAACCAAAATGAAGTGAAACATACTGCGTAAAAATCACAAGTCTAAATTATTTACTTCAAGGAAATTACAAGAAGTCTAAAACAAGTGTATCTCAACTTGTAATGAAATTTCAGCTTGTAATTCCTGGTTGTCTAGCTCAAATGATTCATATAAAGAAAATACGGAACTGGTACAAGTCAATGTGAAAAATAAGATAGAATTATGTAAAAATTTCTACAATAAAAACCAAGCTGCCAAATCACCCCCGGCTAACGTGCAAATGCGTTTGGAGTGTTCGAAACTCAGTGTGGAGAATAAACTCAGTATCATAACATGTTCACTTTCAAAAGTACATTCGCATACTTAAGGATCCCTTAGTTACTTGTGAGTTAAAATGCATTGGAATTCAAGCTACCATAAGTTTCAAAAGAAATATAAACAAGGCTTATACAAGACAGTTATCTCCCATGCTAGCCTGTTATTGTCCACAATTCTCATTTTAGTTCACAAATAAGTGTTGTATAATATATGCTAATTCTGTGTAACATGCAATTCCCTAAGCAAAGCTGAATAGTCCCAACCAAAAGCCACACTTTTCCAAAGTTACAAAGATCTTAACTTTGAAGCAGGAGCAGTTATTCTGGACTAAAAGCATTAGTAATATGTGTACCTTGCTTATAAGTCTTTCAAAGGCTTCTGTACCATGCTCTTCCATGTATCTCTCAGCAGCACTCAAAACATCATCTGACTCACTGAATAAGGACTTCTTTTGGGGAAAATACCACATTTGAGATCCTTGTGGAATTGGGATTTGTGGGTTCATATAGAATGGTCTGATGTAATTCCTGTATACAACTGCAGCCCCATTGAAGTGAGGCAGAACCAACCAACAACTGAATATCAACTTGGCGAAAGGCCAAATGGGAAGCCTGAAATTAGCACCAAACTATTATATTGGAGAAATAACACAGAAGCAGATGTAAAGCAAATAAAACAAATAGAGAAAACACTGCAAAGACCATTGTGTATCCTCACTCACAATCTTTACCCAAATATAAGCACAAAAGAAAACAAAGTTCAAGGCATTTTAAGTTTAACACAACCGCTACGTTTTAAAACAACAAAATCCACTTGGCCAATTTCATGCGTGTGAAGCCACACTTGTATCCTTATCTGAAAGTCTTTAAATTAATTTGACATATAAACACTAGAAGGTAAGCAAAACCAAAAAATGTGACACGTGAAACTCTAGAAATACTCCAAAAATTACAACAGAGGTTAAACTGCGAAGCGACTATATATAAAGTAGATGATGATAGGGCCATGTTTTCTCCTTGTCCTTCTAAAGGAATAGAGAGAGCACACTCAATACTGGACCATTTATAAGTTATATGGCATAACATGGTAGCAAAAATGAAGTTATAATAGTTCAAACATGACCATCAGAAGAGAAGAGAAACTCACAGTTCAAGAACTTTTGCAAATGTGAGCTCAAAGAGTGTGAGAATTGAATACAGAATCCAATACGTGAGCCATTGTTGATCATCAGCAGTAGACTTGGTCTCGATGGCCTTAATTGAAGCATATCTGACCATAAAAGGCAAAAGGGTAGGCAGAAAAGTTGAAAATTTCAGACGTACATTCATTTCCCAAATGAAAGAAATCCAACAAAAGAAAAAGGAAGCACACTTACAAAGGATAAGCAAGCGTAACCAAGGGTCTAGAGAAAAGGTCAAGTATAGAATGAATTTAGAAACAGCCACACTAAAATGATTGCCATAAATTGAGCAAGAGTGAAACAAAAAAAAACATATAATTTGAAAAGAAGAGAGGAGATTTACAGAGCAAGAACGTCGAAGTTATTGAAGACAACTTGGAGAAAGTGGTTGTTGCTGTCCGAAGCACCCATGTTTTGCAACCAAAGTTGTTCTGTTTTCTACAGCTTCAGTGTGGAAGTGAGAAAGTGAAGAGTTTGAAGCGAGAAAGTGAAGAGGGAAGACAAAGGTGAGAGACAAAGGGGTTTGAAAGGAGTGAGAAAAGTAAGAAAGAAAATGTGGGAAAGTTGACGAACAGCCAAAGTAGTCTTTGAAAAGAACACATGTTTTGGACACACTCTATTGCGCACGACCAACGAGGCACCGAATTACACTTTTTCCACTGCACTCTCTGTAGTGCAAGATGTGATTTTTTTTGCCTAATATAATACTGTTTTAATATATAATACCTGAAATAGACTTAAAAGGAACAATAATTCCTGAATCAGCACGATTACACTGTAGCCAATGCAATTCGGGTTCCCGCCAGCCGAATTCGCAATTTCAATCTTGTGTTGGGTAGTTCAAAATTTCATCCGAAATTCTTTCTTTGGAGAGGTTAATTTTGGAGGAGTTTTCTATTTTTCAACCCAAAAAGAAAGGAATTTGACAGAATTAAGATAGGGAGAAGAAGAAACAGTAAAGAAAGGAAAGACTTTTTTAATATTATGAAAAAATATGACTTCACCGTACACACACTTCTTCCTATTTACAGAGTCACGCAGCCCCTATATTAACTTAACTTTCCCCTTTAAACTTTGGGTGGGATTGTTAAAAACCCTTATTTATTCATAAAGCGCGCACCGGAACGAGATTTTGTCAATAAGTTTATAACTTGATATAAGGTTGGAAGATGTAACAACTTCTGATTTTGAACCCAACCCATATAAAGTGAAGATCAATTTAGAAATGTTTTGATCATGAATGTATTACAGAATTCACACAACAACGCCAGGATTATATTAAAATATGGTTGGAACAGTTGTTGAGATGCAAAGTAATGAGAAAAGATTTTGAAGCCATTTGATTTCTGCAAATAAGGCAACGGTGCTTTTGTATTCTTCATTTGTACTACTCTTTGAAATAATTTTTTATTTGTGAGAAAATTTAGAGATCAAATTTTTGTCAAGATACACACATCAATTTATTTTAGATTTCTTATCATCTAAATCAGTGGTCTAATCTAAATCAGTGGTCTAGTCTGCATCAGTAAATATAACACCATGATGTAACGTTCCAGAAATATAGTGTAGTATATGCTTGATAGCTTGTCAATGGTAATCATGTGAACTATGCATGTATTAACATACTATGTTGAGTGCATAAGATAACTCTGGACGTGTGACAGTAACATATTGTAAAGCACCTAAAATCGACCAGTAGAACTATGGATCTTCAACAATAGAGGAACCATCATGTGTTAACCGAGAAGATGATACCATGAGTGTAGGTTATGACTTTGATCCAAACATCTTCACTCTATAAAGAAAATCAACAACATACTTTGATTGCAATAAGTGAAGACCACCACCGTTAGAGAGTCGTGTTACTTAAACCCCGAGAAAATAATCTAGTTGACCCAAGTCCTTTAAAGCAAAGCTTTGGCGTAAGTTCTTAACAAAATCTTGAACAACAATGAGAGAAGATCAAGTTATAATTATATCATCCATATAAATTAAAACAAATAATATGTTAATTATTTCAAAATTTAAAAGATAAAGAATAATAAGCTTTAAAACCCATAAGAGAAAGAATATTATAAAGTTTACAAAACCATGATCATATTTAAGTCTATAAATAGCTTTATGAAGCTTGCAACAAGTGAAGAATCACATCCAGTGGTTGTTGCATAACGTCTTCTTGAATAGTGCCATGAAGAAATGCATTATCAATGTTAATCTAATGTATTGGCCACCAGAAGTCATACTTCATAAAGGACAACACGTATAGTAGTTGGCTTGACAACAGAGCTGAAGGTTTCTTGATAATTCAATCCCTCTACTTGATGAAACCATTTGGCAACAAGACGTGCTTTGCAACGTTGGAGTGTTCCATCAACATTATACTTTTGTTTGAAAACTCATACAACCTACTATAGTTGTACTAGACAGAGAAGATGTAAAGACCAAATGTGATTTGCAACCAAGGCATCATACTTAGTTTTCATTGCACTTAGCTATTCAAAACTTTCCATTGCTTGTTTATATGTAGTTGGTTAAGAAGGAATTATAGAAGAAGTAAGATGAAACACCTTAGGTTTGAAAATAACAGATTTTGCACGTGTAACCATCGAATGAGTATTCATTGGAGCAGAAACATCAGTACATGTAGAAAGGTGATGTTGGGGTTTGTCAGTTTGTGTTCCAGAGGATTCTGTAGATACAGGTGTGGAAAGACTAAAATAAGTAAAATGCAAGGAATTATCATTATGACATATTTTAAAAGAGGGATTAACATTTTGAGAAGTAGATGAAAAATCAAGAACAGTTAAAACAGAGGGTTGGTGATGATTAGAAACAATACTAGAATCACATGGTAGAAAGGATTATCATGCAAAGGAAAAGAAAATTGTTTTTCATTAAAAATGACATTCCTAGAAATATAAGTTTTTCCTAACAAAGAGAGACAAACATATCCTTTGTGATTAAAATTATAGCCCGAAAACAAAAATATAGAAAAATGGAAATCAAATTTTTGTGTATTGTATGAGCGCAACAATGGATAGCAAACACATCTATAAAACCTTGTAAAATCTATAGTTTGGTTTCTTGTTGAATAACACCTCGTAAGGACTATAATTGTTAAGAACATGTACATGCAAAACATTAATGATATGAACAACAATTAACAAAAGCTTCTGTCCAAAACCTGATAAGTAAAGATGAACTAAACTAGTCTCAGTAATATGTTTATGTTTTCTTTCAATGGAGCCACTTTATTGATGGGTATGTGGACATGTTAATTTGTGATGTATACCATGTTCATAAAAAAGGACGTTAAAGTTAAGAACTCCTTATCATTGTCACATTACACACTTCTAATCTATGACCAATTTGATTTTCTGAAAAAAATTGAATTTTTTAAACCTAGTTAAGGCTTGAGACTTATTATGAATAACATAAAGTCATGTAAACTTAGGAAAGTCATCAAGAAATGCTAAGCAGCGCTTAGAACTGTTCATAGCATTTTTAGAAAAGGGGTCCCATATGTCCATGAAAACCAATTCTAAAGGTTTATTGTAAACAATCGCAGAAGCAAAATATGGTAACTGATGCATCTTGACAACAACACAAGTGTCACAAAAAGAAGCACTAGTATTACATGGAATATTACACAGTTTCATAACATTACTGGCGATAGGAGCAAAAGCATGACCAAGTCATTTATGCTATACTTGTGTTGTGTGGGTCCTCCTCAAGTTAGGCCCAACAACATTATATTTTAAAATAATAAAATATTGAGGCAGCCCAACAGGTTTTAAGGGAATAACCTAAAGTGACTCAGCAAGTTTCACACTTCACACAAGAAAAGAGAGTAGAAACAAATTGTGTCGTCTTTGCCTGCTAGAGTTACTGGTTACTTTGAGCAGCTGTTTGAGTACTCATTTGTGCTCTGTTTTTGGAGAAATTTCATTCTCTTGCTCTTTTCACCACCGGCATCAATCTGGTATTTTTAGAATTTTATTTCTCTCACTGTTTGAATACGCTCTATTTGTCTGTTAGCGTTTTTCACTATTTATTTGTGAGTAGAACTAAGATTACTTTTCAGAAGTGTTTCTCTGTACTTTGTACTCTTTGATATTATAGTGGAGATTTTTTCTGGACTAGGTCTCGTGGTTTTTGTCCCTCTTATTGGGGGTTTCCACGTTAAAAGTTTGGTATGCTCTTCTTTCTTGCATATTATTTATTTTTAGACTCTCTGAATTTTTGGATTGTTGTAGATTAAGCTTCTCTTGGTTCTTTCAAGTGGGAAAGATTTTATTTCTCAAGCATATTTTTGAGTAATTATTCCGCTATGTAACTGTGCATAACTGTGCCTTTCCCATCAAGTGGCATCAGAGCTAATTTATTTATTTTTCTGGGAATTTACTTGACTGAATGATGGAGCCTAATTACGGTAAAATGATTAGTTTGAATGGAACTAATTATCATAAATGGAGAGGAAAAATGAAGGATATTCTATTGGTTAAAAGATTACATCTACCTGTGTTTACTACTCAGAAACCTGAGAACAAGTCTGATGAAAACTGGGCTTTTGAGCATGAGATGGTTTGTGGCTATATTCGTCAATGGGTAGATGATAATGTCTTAAATCATATTGCTAATGACACACATGCGAAGACCTTGTGGGACAAGTTTGAAACTTTGTATGCTTCAAAATCAGGGAACAACAAATTATTTTTATTGAAGCAGGCTATGAATTTAAGGTACAAAGAAGGTACGTCTATTTCTGATCATTTAAGTGAATTTCAAGGTTGTTTTGATCTATTGTTTTCTATAGGTGTTAAATTTGAAGATGAAATTTTGGGACTTTGGTAGCTTAATACTCTTCCTGATTCATGGGAGAATCTTCGTGTTACGTTAACTAACTCTGCTCCTAGTGGTGCTGTGACCATGAATTTTGTAAAAACTGCTATTTTGAATGAAGGAGTCAGGCGTCAAACTCAACAGGTTTCCTCTTCACAAGCAGAAGTTTTGGTTACTGAAAACAGGGGGAGAGGTAGAGACATAAATCAAGATGGAGGTCATAGAAGTAAAAGCAAGCACCGAAGCAAATCAAAGTCTAAGCGGAAAACCTTTGAGTGCAACTATTGTGGCAAGAAAGGCCATCTTCAGAAATATTGTTATAAGTTGAAAAATGACAACAAAGACAAGCAAGAGAAGAATAATGATGAGAATGGTAATCGTGTTGCTACCACTACTGGAAATGATCTTGTGATTGTTTATGATGAAAATCTGATTAATGTTGTCTGTGATGATTCTAGTTGGGTTGTTGATAGTGGTGTCAGTTTTCATGTTACTTCCAAGAAGGATTTTTTCTTATCTTATACTCCAGGTGATTTTGGTGTGTTGAAGATGGGTAACAATGATACTTCAAAGGTAGTTTGCATTGGTACTATTTGCTTGAAAACCAGCAACGGGATAAAGCTCATTTTGAAAAATGTCAGGCACGCACCAGACATCCGTTTGCATTTTATCTTTGCTAGTGTTCTTGATGGTGATGGTTATTTTAATACCTTTGGTGGTGCACAATGGAAGCTCACCAAGGGTTCTTTGGTTGTGGCCTGTGGTATAAAATTTTATGGTTTGTATTGGTGGAAAGCTTCTATTTTATTTAATGTTGTAAATGTTGTTGATTGTGATAACTCATCTTATTTATGGCATAAGAGGCTTAGCCACATTAGTGAGAAGGGGTTGAATTGTCTAGCTGAGAAGAATTTACTCCCAAGTTTGAAAGGAGCCAAATTAGAAAATTGTGTTCATTGTTTGCCTGGGAAACAACATAGAGTCTCCTTCAAGAGCCATCCTCCTTCCAGAAAATCAGAGGTACTTGAGTTTGTGCATTCAGATCTTTGTGGTCCGATGAGGACCAAGACTTTTGGTGGTGGACTTTACTTTGTCACTTTTATTGATGATCATTCTAGAAAACTTTGGGTTTATGTTTTGAAGACTAAAGACCACGTGCTTGGTGTATTTAAACAATTTCAAGCTTTAGTTGAAAGAGAAACTGGAAAGAAGCTAAAATGTGTTCGTATTGATAATGGTGGTGAATATTGTGGACCTTTTGATGAATATTGTAGGCAGCAGGGTATTCGACATCAGAAAACTCCTCCCAAGACTCCTCAGTTCAATGGTTTGGCAGAAAGGATGAACAAGACATTGATGGAGAGAGTTAGATGTTTGCTTTCTGAAGCAAAATTGCCTGGATCTTTTTGGGGTGAGGCTTTATATACTGCTGCACATGTTATAAATTTATCTCTTGTTGTTGTTTTGCAGGCTAATGTTCCTAACAGAGTGTGGTATGGGAAAGATGTCTCCTATAGTCACCTTCGTGTCTTTGGATGTAAGGCATTTGTGCATGTGCCTAAAGATGAGAGGTCCAAATTAGATGCTAAGATAAGAGAGTGCATCTTCATTGGTTATGGCCATGATGAGTTTAGCTATAGATTTTATGATCCTGTTGAAAAGAAACTTGTAAGAAGTCGTGATGTTATTTTTGTGGAGGATCAGACCATTGAAGATATTGGAAAGACAGAAAAATCAGAGTCTTTGAGCACAGACGATTGTGGTTGATTTTGATCCAGCTCCTCAGACCGATACGCCTAATGTAGCAAATTTTGACTGTCATGATGATGATGTCCAGGATCATATTACAAATGATTCTGTTGATGATAATGATGATGTTGTTGGTGATTTTGGTGAACATCGTGTTCCTCTTAGGAGGTCTTCTAGACAACGTTTGCCCTTTACTCACTACTCATCTAATGAATATGTGTTTCTCACTGATGGGGGAGAACCTGAATGCTATAAAGAAGCTATGGAGAGTGAGCACAAGAATAAATGGATCACAGCTATGGATATTGAAATGAAATCTTTGCATGATAACCACACCTTTGAGCTAGTTAAGTTGCCAAAAGGTATGAAAGCTTTGCAAAATCGGTGGATTTACAGGTTGAAGACTAAAGAGAATGGTTCTACTCCACGATACAAAGCGAGATTAATTGTCAAAGGCTATCGTCAAAAGAAAGGTATTGACTTTGATGAGATTTTCTCTCCTGTTGTTAAAAGGTCTTCTATCCGGGTTGTTCTTGCTTTAGCAGCCAGTCTTGATTTAGAAATTGAGCAGATGGATGTTAAAACTGCTTTCCTTCATGGTGATTTGGAGGAAGAAATTTACATGCAGCAACCTGAAGGTTTTGTGATGAAAGGTAAAGAGAATTATGTTTGCAAGCTGAAGAAAAGTTTATATGGGTTGAAACAAGCCCCAAGGCAGTGGTACAAGAAGTTTGAGTTAGTTATGATCCAACAGGGATTTAAAAAGACTACTTCTGATCATTGTGTTTTTGTGCAGAAATTCTCTGATACTGATTTCATTATTTTATTGCTCTATATTGATGACATGTTGATTGTTGGTCATAATTTATCTAGAATTAATAGCCTGAAAAAGGAGCTTAGCAAGTCGTTTGCAATGAAAGACTTGGGACCAGCAAGACAAATTCTTGGCATGCATATTTCGGTGATTGAGAAGCCAAGAAATTATGGTTGTCACAAGAAAAGTACATTGAGAAGGTACTTCAATGTTTTCATATAGACAAAGCTAAAATTGTAAGTACATCTCTAGCTTTACATTTTAAGCTTAGATCCAGACAAGCTCCTTTTAATGATAAAGAAAAAGATGATATGCAACATGTTCCCTATGCATCCGCAGTAGGAAGTTTAATGTATGCAATGGTTTGTACAAGGCCTGATATAGCTCATGTTGTTAGTGTTGTTAGCCGTTTTCTTTCAAATCCTGGTATTGAGCATTGGAAAGTTGTCAAGTGGATTTTGAGATATCTCCGTGGTACTTCAAATTTGAAACTGTGTTTTAGAATTGGGAAACTTGTTCTTTGTGGTTACACAAATTCTGATATGGCAAGGGATGTTGATTCTAGGAAATCTACTTCTGGCTATTTGATTACCTTTGCATGAGGAGTTGTGGCTTGGCAATCTAGATTGCAAAAGTGTGTTGAATTGTCTACAACTGAGGCTGAGTTCATTGTTATCACTAAGGCATGTAAAGAGTTACTTTGGATGAAGAAATTTGTGCAAGAACTTGGTTTTCAACAGCAGAGGTATGTTTTATTTTGTGTTAGTCAAAGTGCTATTCATCTTGGCAAGAATCCTACTTTTCATGGGAGATCTAAACATATTGATGTACGGTACCATTGGATCCGTGATATTTTGGACTCTACACTATTAGAGCTTGAGAAGATTCATACAGATGACAATGGTTCAGATATGATGACAAAGACTCTGCCAAAGGGAAGTTTGAAACTTGTCGGTTTATTTCTGGGTTGGCATTATGACCTCTCTTGAGTCGGAGGGGGAGTTTGTTGTGTGGGTCCTCCTCAAGTTAGGCCCAAAAACATTATATTTTAAAATAATAAAATATTGAGGCAGTCCAACAAGTTTTAAGGGAATAACCTAAAGTGACTCAGCAAGTTTCACATTCCACACAAAAAAAGAGAGTAGAAATAGATTGTGTCGTCTTTGCCTGCTAGAGTTCTTGGTTACTTTCAATAGTTGTTTGAGTACTCATTTGTGCTCTATTTTTGGTGAATTTTCATCCTCTTGCTCTTTTCACCACCGGCATCAATATGGTATTTTAAGAATTTTATTTCTCTCACTGTTTGAACACGCTCTATTTGTCTGTTGAGCATTTTTCACTATTTATTTGTGAGTAGAACTAAGATTACTTTTCATAAGTGCTTCTATGTGCTCTTTGATATTATAGTGGAGATTTTTTCGGGACTAGGTCCCGTGGTTTTTGTCTCTCTCATTGGGGGTTTCCACGTTAAAAGTTTGGTGTGCTCTTCTTTCTTGCATATTATTTATTTTTAGACTCTAAATTTTTGGATTGCCGTAGATTAAGCTTCTCTTGGTTCTTTCAAGTGGGAAAGGTTTTATTTCTCAAGCATATTTTTGAGTAATTATTCCGCTGTGTAACTGTGCATAACTGTGCCTTTCCCATCAACTTGATATGCACTATTTCGAGAAGATATAATTGTGTTATTAGTAGTAGAAGATGAGATGTGTGGAAGAGGAAAATCTAAAGACCTTTTCTAAGTTTTCCTTGCCATATAGAATCTGTTGGTAGTCTAAGATTTAACAAAAATTAGTGATTTCAAAAAATACATCATTATCCTTAGAAAATTTGGACACACTCAGTAAATTTTTAGTGATATTTTGAACATAAAGAAGCTGATTTAATTTAATAACAGTGTCAGTGTGAGTGCAGAACCAATATTAGTATTTTTGTAATTTTTGTACCTGAGTCGTTACCTAGTTTCACCACATCATTGCCATGATATGAGGTTTTCTTAGTAAAATTAATGGTGTCATTTGTGATATGATGAACGGCTGCACTATTAGCATACCACAAAGGATCAAAATGATAGATGGTGTGTCCAGCAAAGAAGCTTCAGTTTTGTCATTTTGGAGAGTGCAGTGAGACGTGTTTGCATAAATGTGTGAAAGACTACCATTATCATACTTGTTCCAAAAACTTAAAGTAGGATGCTCAAGCTTGTTATATATTTGACACTAAATCTTTATACTGGAAGAAAAAGTTGTCAAAGACCATGAATTCTTCGTATGATACTTATTTCCAAAATTACATTTTTGAAAGTCATTGTTCTTGTAATTACTACATCCACCTTTGTTATGTGAAACAAAGTATCCATTAGATAACCTTGATGAACCATTGTTAGGGAGGGATCCAGAAGCAAGATTCGCTTAAATGGTTTGGTTATCCAAAAACGATGATTTTCAAGTAGTTCTTCCTGAGCCAAGAGAAGTGCTTCAATATCATCAACTTGTTATGGATCAAGACGGGAAGTTACCGATGTTACAAAACTGTTATATTCCTCAGAAAGACCATCTAAGATGATCTTGATGTATTCATCTGGTGTAATTAGAGAGAACCAATAGCCCCAAGTGTATCTACAAAAATCTTGATATCTAAAAGATACGTTCAGTTTGACTTGTCTTTATTTGGAGTGTGTAGTTGCATTCTTAACTTTTTGACCTTGGTCTTGTTTGAGTAGCAAAATATGTTTACAATTTTTACCAAACTTGAAAGGAGGTATGCAAACCAATCATTTTGGTTAATGATTTTAGAATAATTACTTTATGGACATACATAAATACTTTGTCTATATTAATTTAATTGTTAAAATATTATGTAACCATTATTGTTATTATTTGATTAAGTTACGTAAAATGATATTGTTTGAAATATGAATATATATGTAATTAGGCTAGTTGATAATAGATGAACTAGGTCCATTATTAATTAATAATTAGAAGTGATCACCCAATAGTCAGCTATTTTATTCTATCTTATTTAAAAATGAAATAAGACACTTATCTTATAATGCGACTAACATTTAAGAGCAATTCATATACAATCTATATTCTCTTTATTTTGTACACATATAATCAAGATATAAACCCACCAGAATGATGACTTTAAGCTTTTTAATTTCAGGTTTTAATTTTTTTATCCCTATTTAATCGGATGGATTTATTTGTGATAATCACTTAAATGAAAATTATAAATTATATCTATCAATTGGTATCGTAATTGTTCAAAGTTATGATTCTAAATTAACAATATTTTCTCCCAATTTTCATAAACTTTAATTTAGAAATTATAATAAAATTAAGAATTTTCTACAATTTTAATTATCGTAAAAGCAAAATTAAATAATTATCTATAATGTTTCAAGAAAAAATTACTATGAAATATGTTAGGATTAGAAAACCAAAATTCATTGCATTATACGGCACAGGCCATTGATCAATTCAATTCCAGATTTTTTTGATTATTTTAAATAATAATTGGGATGGATCAAGATTGCCATCACGAGACACATTGTATATATTTATTTTTATTTTTTTAATGTCGTAACATGCCAATTAATTGAAATGCTAAGTTTTGATTTTCGCTTACCAAAAGAGTGGCTGCACGAATTGCAAGGAATAATGAATAGGATTTTAATGTATCGTAGGCCCCACTTTGTCACATGAAAGGAAATTTTTAATTTTAAAATTAATGAAAATCTGCATTAATATTTATATGAATGAAATGTCTTTAATTGCAAGAATTGATAAATTGCCACAAATTGCAAATCAGAGGAGAGATAGGAAAGATAGTAAATGTGTGGTCCTTAACATTGAAGAAAATTTAGAAGAGATTAATTATGATTATTTTCTCTTGTAAGGATGAATATTAATTTATAAATTGATTAACTTTTTATATGTATGTTATGATGAATTTGTAATTATTAAAATTATTAAATTTTTTATGTTTTAATAAATTTTAAATTAATGATAATTTTATTTGAAAATTTATTATTTAAACATACTTTGATAATAACGTTGAATATTATTTAAGATTGAAAGCCGCCTATGTTGGTAAAATTATTGGAAGTTTTACATAATTTTGATTTCACATTTATGAGACAGATTATGTTAATAACATTATTCTATTATATATTATGTTTTTATTGTTTCATTAAGATTTATATTAATAATAAATTTATTTTTCAGTTTATTTATTTTTAATATAATTTTTAATGAGTAGTTAGTTATATCCTTAAAGTTTTTAATATTCTCGTAATAATAGCTTTGAGAATATAATATTATGATTGAAAGTTCAATATTTTCCATGGATTAATATGATATTGTCGATATATTTAATTTCAACTTTGTTATGCAAATATGTTCCTTGATCAAGTTGAATGGAACTAATTATGATAATTGGGTGGAATCAATTAAACTATATTCGTAGCAATCTCATATGTTATGTTACTCTTACTAAAGATGAACTTCTTGTACCTATTGATGTATCTTCAGCTAAAGAGAAATGAAATATGACAAATGGACTCATTCCAGTAAAATATGTTTGATGACCATGAAGCATAGCATGGAAAAGACCATCAAGAATAATATTTCTCCGAAGCTACAAATGTTAAGAAATTTTTGGTAGACATAGGAAACATGTTCAAGAAGTTTGATAAGACTAAAAAGTCAAACTATCTTAGTTTGTTGACTAATACTAAGTATGATAGTGTTAGCGGTGTCCGCGAGCATGCTTTTTGTAGCGAACAAATTATGTGTGACCATTTTGTGTACACAAGGAGTATACTGAATACGAAGAACCGCAATTAACACTTGAATTGATGTAATTCACATTAGCGATCATAACGTTGTTGGCCAATTGACATTCTTGTTGTGCCACGAAGGAGAACTTTTGTTATTGGAGGTATAGGTTTCATAAGTAGAACATGAGATCTTATGTTACTGTACTGATTGTTGCGTCCACAAAGGAATTGCATAGCCGAATCTTGTTGCTTTCTTTTGATGATGATGGAAGAAATATTACAGGTACATTTAGCTTGGCAAATGCAGACAGAATCTAGTCTAAAATTGTTGAGTTTATCCTAAATGATGTGTAACTTTGTGAATTACTCTGTAGTAGTGAGATCTCCTTAACTCAGATAAGTAACTCAAATAAGTAATCTCCATTTATATATCTGAGATGCGTGAGAGGTCTCTAAGTAGCTTACTTTAAGATAATTTTAGATATTAGTTATATCCATCCATGTTATGCTCTGTCTTATGGAAACCGACACTGTGAACTAACCAAGAAACTACTATATTATTGCATCAATTCTAACTGAGAATTTTGAATCGCTTTTCGTTAAACAAGTGATTGTGCCAAGAATGAATTTGACCTTGTACTTTGCCTTCAAGACACTAATAACAAATCTACTCCATAAATGATAGTTTGATGAGTCCAGAATACGAGAGACGAGAGGAGTAGTAGGATTCTGGTTCGGGTGATGACATAAAAAGCTTTACATCAATTGTTCTTCCGTGTGCTAATAAAGAATAACAACATCAAAATTCATCCAAAAATAAATGGTCAACATATAAAATTATAATGTCAGGTTTAAGGAACAATTATAGTTTCATCTCGTCAAAATGAAATGAACTTCTAACTTTCAACAATCAAACTTTAAACCAAATTCAAGGTTACAGAATTGAGGTCTGAAAAGCAAATCACAAAATCAAGTTTTAGGCATTCTGTAAAGCCCAGTTGTAGGCTTGTAGCTCAAACATTTTGTTTGTGGTCAGAAAAAGTGTCTCAGGTTTAGAAGATGAACAAAGACCCATTTAACAAAGCTTAACCATATAAAACAAGATGTAATGTACCACACGTTTACAACTAGAAAAACATAAATTAATTAAAGGAGAAGTGGGACAATAAAACATAAAGTCCCAAATACACTTAATAACTATTCAAATCACATGTGTATTATGCAATTAGACTTGGGTCGTGGGGGCCAGTTGTGTTCATTTTTGTTCCAAAAAGCACCCGTATAAAATTTTCTAATGCAGCCTCAATTCAATTGTAAACAGAATATTTTTCTCATCCATCATCAAGACCCCAACATCAAAATAATGAAAATTGTGTTTCAGACACAATGTATTGCAAGTAAAAATGTATATATTATGTCACTTATATATAAAAATTAGAAGTGCATGACAAAATGTATACTAGAAAACTGTATAATATAATTAAAAAAATAATATCCAAAACAAATTATAAACAAATAAAGAAGAACCAAAAGAACAGAAAAGATACTTAAAAGAACAAAAGGACCTGGTGGAAACATTATATCAAATGGGGTTGTCCATACAAAAGAATCACATAAGAATCACATGACTTTCAATCCAAAACTTTAAGGAATTAAGTTTGTGGGTTTTCTTTCTTATATGTTGTTCAACTTTCTCATTTTCGCTCAATGTGACTTAGACTCACACTTGGATACCTAACAATTTTCTCTTCAAGTGAGAGTCCCTCTCCATATTGGAACACTCCCTCCTCAAATTGAGAGAAAAATAGAATCAAGGAGAAACACTAGAAAGATCAAATTGAGAACCGAGCAAGACTCACACAAGGGAATGACACCCTTCAACCCAAAACCTTAAAATATTGGGTTTGTGAGTTTTCTTTGTTATTTTTTATGTAAAATTTAGACTTGTAGTTAAATACCTAACAAAAAGTATGTGAGTGAAAGTATTTCATTAGAAATCAACTAGGCCATAGTTCCACAACAACACACTCATCAGCTATTTAGCATATATATGTCCAGAAGCAGCCAACATTCTCTCACATATTTATCATCATGAACTTAGCATATGGTTACAAAAACTAACACTCTATTAACTCTAGCATTTAATCTTAGGCAAGGTCTTCACATTACAAAGATCAATTCAACAATTCAGCGATAAATAAGAGTAACAAAGAACCTCTCGCAACCAAGATCACGACGGGGACGACGATCCAAAAAAATTAATAAGTTTTCAAAACAGAGGAGTCGCCACCATAGTTTTTATGGAAAACTATGAAAAAACAGAAAAACAAAGATAAGGCTAGTTTGCAAAAACCGGATCTAGGTTCGGGAGTGGAAGATATTAACACCCCCACAACGCCCGTCTTACGATGATACTTTTTAATTAAATAAGTAAAACGAGTGTGGTTTTGCAAATGTTTATTTTCCAAGACAGAGGCAAAAATGCAAATAAAAACAAATAAAAATACTTTTTTGATTTTTAGGGGCCTGATAAGAGTTTGACCTTGCTCCTACGTAGTTCTTTGTTAGAAAATTAATTGTTTGGAATGTTTGATATTTTTTAATTTTTGAAAGTTTTATAATTTTTAATTTTTCAAAATTTTATATTCTTATATTTTTTTTGAAAATTTATGATTCATTGGTAGAAGTACAAGAAAATGTGAAATCAAATATTTTCGTGAATTTTAGAGAGAGAAAAAGTTTCGTAACAGATATCATTGACACGTGCGGTCATTTGAATATTTAGATCAGGTAATGAAACTTTTCCAAATTAAACTCTGCATGACGCGTACGATCATTTGGATATTTAATCGAAATTTATTTATCGTATCAAAACAATTAAAAAAATCGAATATAAAATTATTGCTAAAATTATATTTTTTAATTATAGAAAACAAAATTTTATTATAATGTATTTGTAAACAATAAAGAGATGGTTGAAAAAACAAAATTAATGTGCCTCTCAAATAAAATCATGGTTTAAGAAAAGGAAAGGACTAGTACATGTAGGCCCTACATGAATGAAAACAAAATATAATAAGATGAAAATCAAAACAAATGGAAGCTACGTATATATAATTAACACATAAAAACCTTTATACTTTCACTAGCCTTGCATTTGACTAAGAGTAAAAATGTCGCTCCCACATGCATTAAAGTGGCACACATATAGAGAATTAAAAAAAGAGAGTGGCACATGCACGTAAATGGCACACGAAATCAGGAGAGAGAATAAAGAAGGGAGTGGCATTAAATGGTAACCCCGCATGCATGTGGTGCATGAGAGTGGTGTGGTTGTAGGTGCTGGTTTTTTGGGCGGTTGTTATGAAGGTGTGTGGTGGCACGGTAGAGGTGCATGGAGACCATTTCATGGTGGTTTCTTTGGTGGTTGGTGTGGGGCGTGTGAGAATGGAGACGCATGGTGGCTTGGAGGAGTTGCATGGTGGCATGGGTTGTTGTGGGGGAGGAGAATGGAGGCACATGGTGGCTTGTGGGGTTTCATGGTGGCATGGGTTGTTGTGGGAGAGGAGAATGGAGGTGCATGGTAGCTTGGGTGGGGACTGTTTTGTGGTGGAAGAGAAACGAGGCAAGGTGATGGTATAAGGTGGCTTGAGTTGGGGTTGTTTTGTGGTGAGGAGAATGGAGGCAAGGTGGCTTGAGTTGGGGCTGTTTTAGGGTGAGGAGAATGGAGGCAAGGTGGTTGTGCAAGGTGGCTTAAGTTGGAGTGAATGAGAGGAGGGCTACTTGATGTAGGAGGCATTTTGGACGACAATGTGGTTTGGTGGGGTTTGTGGGGTGTAGCGTCTTGGGTTGTTATGGAGGGTTCATGGGAGGCATGATGGAAAAAGGAAGTAGTGTGATGACCTAATGTATAAGGTGAGGGAGGATGAGGGGCTCTCTCCCCCGTGAGGATAAGAGTGGAGCCACGCTTATGAGGGTTCCCTGAAGAAGATGTCAAAAATGGTTCTTTTAAGCAGTGAAGACCAAGCAGCTTTTGCACAGGTTAGGTTGGCTGCACAAGGAAACATCGCAGTCCCCTTTTTTTAGCCTGTAGGTGAAGGTGGAATAATGTAGTGGTTTTTGAAGATTTTGTGTAGGGGACAAGATTGTGTGGAAATTATATAGTAAAATTGAAAGAAAGTAGACATTGATTAACTGTGAGAAATTTGTCTTTTTGCAAATACTTTTAATGATGTGCATTTATGGCTTTTTATTTTTTTGCTTTTTAAACATAGTCCCACAAAATTCTAATCCCTTGACTTTTTCATACTTCTAATGTTCTTTTTAATTAAAGTTTACGATCAACCTCTTTTTTATGAAAGAACAGACTAAAACATCATTTTATTTTTTAATAAATTTTTTTATTTTTATTTTTGAACTTTTCATTATCTATATTTTTTTTTTTACATTTTCTTTATAAAATGATAAAGTAAACATAAATTGCATATGTATTTTTTTATTTTTTTAAATGAAGAAAGAAAATAAAAATCTAAGCCATATTTTTTATATTTGTTGAAAATAGAACAAAAATATTTTTTTTTCATTTTTTTCTTGAAAATAACAACAAAAACCAAAATTTACTAAATGATTGATTTTTTTCAAATATTTGAGACTTAATTAGAAACAATTTATTATTATTATTATTATTATTTTTAAGAATTTACCAAAAATATTTATTCTATTTTATTTTATTTTTTGTCCAGACCAAATTGAGTATTAACAAAACCGAATTGAAATTCAGCACAAAATAAACCAAATTCAGCACAAAATCTTAGGAGGGTCATGTCAAAATGAAATGAACTTCTACCTTTCAACAATCAAACTTTAAACCAAATTCAAAATTACAGATTTGTGGTCTGAAAATCAAATAACAAAATTAAGTTTTAAGCATTAGAACATAGTTGTAAGCTTGTAGCTAAAACATTTTGTTTGTGGTGAGAAAAAGTATCTCAGGTTCAAAAAATGGACAAAGACCCATTTAATCAAATTTGTGATGGTAAGGAAAAGACAGAGACGGAGTAGAAGAGGTAGAGAAGATCGGAGGGACAGGCTGAGTGAATTGCCTGACTGTGTTCTGCTTCACATTATGCAATTTATGGACACAAAATCTGTTGTTCAAACTTGTGTCTTGTCTAAAAGATGGAAGCATCTCTGGAAATATCTCACTACTCTTGCATTTAACTCTCTCTTCTTTAATAATGTCGAACAATTTCACCAAATTTGTCTTCGTGTTTTATCTGGACGTGATCATTCCATTTCCCTACATAATGTTGAATTCAATCGTCGCGGTTCTGCTCTGTCACAGCCCCTCAATAGGCTCATGAAATATGATGTGCTGCACAATGTTATGTTTTGCCCTTACATATTTTCCTGTCAGTCTTTGACATTTCTTAAGGTTTGTGTTAGTTCTTGTAACCCTTTCATGATAGTACTTCCGGAATCTTTGAACATGCCAGCAATAAAAAGCTTGCACCTTGATTGTTGCACTTCTAGTACAAGTGGCAGAGATTATGCTGAACCATTTTCTACATGTCACAAGTTGAATAGTTTGACAGTTGAATGTTGTGTCTTACAAAATGGTGTAAAATATCTTATGGTCTCAAATTTCAACCTTTCCCATTTGACTGTAATTGGATGCATTGAAGTCATTGAAAGTGAAGAAAGTTATAGATGGAGATCTACCTAATAGATTAAACAAAGCATTGGCGTACTTAATTCTGTGTACCGAGTCAAAAGTAATATAGATTTATAAAGTCAAAAGTAATATAGATTTATAAAGTAAGGATGTCCATCACATAGATAACAGTTTTGGTATTAAATCTTAAATTCATGACTCACTAAGCAAATAAAAGTTTCAAGGTGATTTGATTATAATTTTAATTAATAAGTAATAAAGACAATTAAATAATAAATAAATAGCAATTATAAAAAGAGGAGTTTGTATGATCTAAAAGGACTCTGGAATTTCATCTATTGAATTAATTTATTTATGTTTTCCTAGTTGTAAAATATGTGGTACATTACATCTTGTTTTATAATGTTAAGCTTTGTTAAATGGTCTTTGTTCATTTTCTAAATCTGAGTCACTTTTTTTTACTGCAAATAAAATGTTTGAGCTACAAGCCTACAACTATGCTTTAAAGAATGCTTAAAATTTAATTTTATGATTTGATTTTCAGACCTTAAATCTGTAATCTTAAATTTGATTTAAAGTTTGATTGATGAAAGTTAGAATTTCATTTCATTTTGACATGCTAGACTATTGTGGATGGTTGATGAAACTAATTGTTCCTTAAATATTATTGTTGAAGGTTTAAATGCTAGACTATTGTGGATGGTTGATGAAACTAATTGTTCCTTAAATATTATTGTTGAAGGTTTAAATATTGAAAGTAAGCACTCTTAATTACATTTTACAAAATATGTTCAACCTTGAACTTGTTGGCATAAATTTACCAGGAAATACCTCTAACATTACCACTTCCTTCCATTCCATGTTTCTAGTTTTTGCTTGCATGCTTGGTGTAGTTATTTGTCATTATAAGTTATGACATGTCATTTTCTTAATTTGACCTATTGAAATGCTTTAAAATCTCTTGGTATAGGTTTACTCTCTATTTTAAATTTGTCGTTTTGATTAATATTAACTATTTTTGTTTAGGTTCCTTTTTCATATTTTATTCATCCATGCTCTCAAAGGATTCTAAGGGGTTCAATATGGTGACAGTAAGTTACTTCCTGAAAGGCGTGACTTCTGTTAAGTTCTTAATGTTGTTTACAAGATTTTAGACCCAAAAACAAAGTCATCTCTAGGTTTTCTTTTTCAAATTTTATTTTCATTCGCATCCATGTCTAATTTGAGTCTAAAAACAGTCCTCAATGTTTTGTTTTCAAAAATTGAAAGTAATCACATTTGAACGGATGTTTTCTAAAAAATTTTAGTATTATTTATTAATATATTATAAAATAACTTTTGTTTCAATATAAACCTTACTTAAGTCCGACACTTGAAATATTTGTGCCGTCTCCATTCAAAAGCAATCCAAATTTAAAAGAAAGAAAAGAGACTTTGAGTATTAATAGGTTATTACAAAACAGTAAATACTTCAATTTGATTTCTATATATTCCCAAATAATAAAATTGTTGGAATTCCACCTAATAAAAGTTGAATATGAGATTTCTTTCTATTAAATTACTTAGGTGTAATATTTATCATATATTGTTATATTTATTATATTATGTGCTATCATATCATATATTATCATACAGCTTCGTAACAAAATGTTATATTACTAGTACAACTAATATCACGATACGATCTCCAAAATTCTTGTTCTGATTCCTTCAGATATAAAATTATTATAATTTAAAATGTCAGTTGTAAACTATCAACTTCTCAGACTCCAGGACTACTCCAAACCTAATCCAAAAAATGCGCAACGCACGTTCTTACAGGACTCGCTCCTAACTGCTCGCATATTTTTCAAAACTCACTAACTCACTACACATACTTTTTATGACCCAAACCACGAAAATATTTTTATCTTTAACTTTTGGAATATATTTTTCAAAATGTTTTCAAAAAATATTTTTTAAAATGTAAAATTTATATTTTGAAAAATACTTTTCAAAAATATATTCTGAATTTTTTTTTCTAAAATATAAATCTTTTTATTTCAAAAAACATTTTTCAAAATATTTTTAAAAAATATTATTTAGAATATAAAATTTTATATTCTAAAAAAAATTTCAAAATATATTTTCAGAAAGTATTTTTCAGAACTTATTTTTCTCAGAAAGATATTCTTAAAATTTAAAAAAAAAATGACGGGGTGCAGGATCAAAGGCCACTTTATTTAAGAATTTCAAATTCCAATTTTAAGAATTTCAGCCACTCATAAAATTTTAAAATTTGAATTTCTTTTAAAGTTACTCAAATAACATATTCTAAAATTTTCCATCACACTATAAGAGTTTAATTTTGAAAAGGACTAACTCAAATGTTTTTTTTTTAACTTTTATCAATTACTAAAACTATAAACCTTGTTAAAATTCCATTTACTTGATTGTTCTAATAAATTTAGCTTTCAATAACTTTTCATTTTCCGTGATTCCTTATGGATGCTCTACGAGATTTCTATCAAAACTTAATATTTAATCATAGTTTCAAATTATATTTACATTCAAACTTTTCTAGAACTTTTCTAAAATTCATTATTCAACGACTTGGTAATAAGTTGGCATTTTCTTTTTTTCAAAGTTAATCTCCTTTTGCAATAAAACATTTTTGCTTGTGAGTAAATTACTATAATTAGAATTGTAGGGTTATTAGTGCTCTTAATAGTATCATCAATGGAAATAATTCCTTTCATCTTGATGAATTTTAACTGAAATCTGATACCATAATATTTACAGTAATTAAATCCTCTTCCCACACAACTTCAAAATCAATTTTATTTATCATTACATATAAATTAACTTTTATTTTAAAATTTTCAACCATTTAATTAATATTTATTTGTAAAAGATGCACAAAAATTTTATTTCATTTTTGCTATTACATATATTTCTTATTAAACTTAAAATACAAAATTTAATTCTAATTTCAATACTATAATTTATTATAATTTTTTCTCCCAATTTTAATTTTAATATAAAATCCTGTTACAACATTATTGTAATTTATTCTTATTATAATTAATTACTTCAAAATATCTATATATAGTTTTTTTTCATATAAATTTAATGAGAATAAATTATTTTTCTCTTAATAATTTTTTTATTTATCTCCTTCTCTCATATAAATTAAAAATAAATAATAAACCCTCTCAAATTTTAATTATATTTTCAATAAAGTTTTTATTAGAAAAAAATACTTTTACCTGTTATTAAATCTATAAATTACACTACCTAGATTTTTATTTAACATTTCCAACTTCATTTTCCAAATTCATTTCAAATTTTTAATTTATCAATAAAAATAAACAGTCATAAAATTTTAATATTTTTTATTATCTTTAAATTTAATTTAATTTAATTTTAGATAGTTTAATTTTTTGCTCACACAAATAATTTTAAATTTTTTCTCATCATTTTAAATTAAATTTTTTAAAACACTGTTTATTTAATGAAAATTTGATTTCAAAAATTAGTTTCACATATCTTATAATAAATTATTTACAATGTTTTTATTTATTGTCATACATTTTAAATAAAAGGTCACACAAAAATTATAATTTTTACTTTATTTTACTTTAAAACAATAAAACCTTTTTTATATAACTTAAAAAAAAAACTTTTCAAAATTTGATTTTTAAGAACTCGAATTCTGATTAATTTTAAAATTGAAAATTACATATTCTCTATTAAAAATTTGACCTAACAACCTAATTTCTCCGTTTAAAAAATAAATGTTATTTTTGAAAAATAAAGAATATTATTTTATAAAATAAACATACAAAAGTATTATTTGAGATATTAAATCAAAATTTTCCTATGTATTCAATCCATCATACACACTTTTCAATATTAAACAGTTCAGGTGCACTCCTAATTACTGAGGCATGTCACTCTTAATTACTCAGGCATGTCATGTTGGTCAACCATTTTCCCTTATTCCACACTTTTCTAAATTAGTAATATTTTTATTATTTTCATGTTTATGTTGTGTATAAATTCCTGTCTTTTATTCATCTTTAATTAATATATAAATTACATTTTAATTAGTCATCATCAAATATTTCATTTTTGTTTATGCTTTTATATATCAATTAATAACCAAATATTGTTACATATAATTTCTCATTAAATATTTACATCAACTTTCATTTCAAATCATCTCTCATTTCAATTATTATTTATTTTTTAATTTCACATTTTAAAATTATAATTTACACAATTATTTTTTTTTCGTTAAACCAAATGATATACTTATTTTCTTTATCATTACTTATAAATTAACTTTTACTTTAAAATTTTCAACCATTTAATTAATATTTATTTGCAAAAGATACACAAAACTTTTATTTCATTTTTGTTATTAAATATTTTTTTAATAAACTTAAAATACAAAATTTAATTCTAATTTCAATATTATAATTTATTATAATTTTTTCTCCCAATTTTAATTTCAATATAAAATCCTCTTACAAAATTATTGTAATTTATTCTCATTATAATTAATTACTTCAAAATGTCTATAAATATATTTTTTTCATATTAATTTATTGAGAATAAATTATTGTTCTCTTAATATTTTTTTATTTATCTCCTTCTCTCATATAAATTAAAAATAAATAATAAACTCTCCCAAATTTTAATTGTATTTTTAATCAAGTTTTTATTGGAAAAAAAATACTTTTACCAATTTTTAAATCTATAAATTACCCTAATAGATTTTTATTTAACATTTTCAATTTCATTTTCCAAATTCATTTTAAATTTTTAATTTATCAATAACAATAAACATTCATAAATTTTAATATTTTTTATTATCTTTAAATTAAATTAAATTTAACTTTATATAGTTTAATTCTTTTTTCTCACACAAATAATTTTAAATTTGTTCTCATATTTTTAATTAAATTTTTCAAAACACTATAGTGAAAATTTGATTTCAAAAATTAGTTTTTCATATCTCAATAATAAACTATTTATAATATTTTTGTTTATTTTCATACATTTTAAAATATTCAACTTAACATCCCAATTCTCATTGTGTACAGTAAAAAAAATTATTTTAAAAATTAAAAGTACAAAAATATCAATTTTAAGAAAGAGATATAGCCACACTTTCACCAAAGATTTTCAAGAACGAGAGATACATTTGGAAAAGAGCGGTGAAACAAGCACTAAAAAAAGAAGAGTAAAGAATGGGCTACGATTATTCTCTCTTGATTTGTTATTGAAGTCAGGTGTTGCTTTTGTGAAATTTATCTTTAGTATTACATTATTTTCATGAGTTAATTTAATCTAGAGAATGCAGTACTTATTCTTATACCATTTTTCGTTTGTTTTTGTTATAAGATCTTCCAAAATTTATTAATGGATTATTATTCAGTTGTTTAAAAAAATATTATATTAATAAAAAATAAAAATAAAAATTACTGCATAAACTTAAAGTAATAATAAAAAATACTATATAAAAAAAAGTGAGAAGGAGATGTTTTTTTCTGTAGGCGATGCAGTATTACCCAGTTGGTTACATCTATTCGAACCTTAAACCTACATTTCAAAAAATAGATTAGCGCGTTATAATTTCTCTTCTCCAAGGTAAAGGTATTTCTTTGAGTTAATAAATTGTTTCTCATTTTTGTTGAAATTTAAACTATTGTTTGAATTAGCTTGTAATCCTTCTTCATACTTTTTAGAAAGATTTAGAGTTTAGGGTTTAAAAATTTATTTTTGAAGCTTTTTTAGTTGGGCAAAACTCTATATTATTTGAGAAACATATGTATTTCATATATACAGTATTTTCTTTCATCAAGAGAATAAGAGAAAAATATTTTTATTCTCATACCCATATCATTTGTTCTTTTTGATTCATTTTTTTATTTTTCCTAACATATTATTAATATGATATCTCTATTAGACTTGTCTAATAATCCTTTTTAAGAGGTATTAGAAGGATATATAATATAATTATATATATATATATATATAAAAGACAATATCATAAAATTTAATAGCTAAGTTAATTAAATTTATATTTATATTATATAACAGATTATTAAAGATGTAATTTAAATACATTATTATATTAATAAAAAATAAAAATCTATTGCATAAACTCAAAACAAAAAAAAAAATTACTATATAAAAGAGCTAGGAAGAAAAATAGTGAAGTGGTTACGCATTAGAAGTTGGTTTCATCGAGTTGGTTCAATTAATTTTGAAACCAATATTTCAAAGAGAAATCTCAAGCTTCACGTATAACTTGTCATCTCCAAAACTTAAGATATTTCTTTAGCTTAATAAATTGTTTTTCATTTCGTTTAAATTTAAACTATTATTTCTTGTTCACAACTCATTTATTCTTTACTTCACTTTCAAGCATATACGTTTATACTTATTATGAACACTTCTATATGTCTAATAATTAAGAGATTAAGTATGTTTAGAAATATATAAATTAATTTTATAATGTGATTCACGTCAAATATAATTATTAGCCTAAAACAAAGAAAGCAAAACTAAGATTGTATGTTTGAATTGTAAAGAGTGTGAATTTAGAGATATACATTGAATTAGAGAGTGTATTGTACGACCGACCGGATACTATGGACCGACCGATAAGTGGTCTTGATGAACTACGTGTGGTATATAAAACAAGATATCCAAGTAAGGGTAAAAGAGTAATTGAATATCTTGTAATTAATTCCTTTTATTATTCTATTACCAAAACCGTGACAGGAGAAAATGGGCCCAAATCCATCAAGCCCACCACCACACTTATAAATACAGGCTCAATCATCTCAAGCCAGGTATCTCTAAACTCTTATCTTTATTCCATCACACTCTAACCCTAAATTGACTTGAGCGTAGGAGTGCCTGCAAGACCACCCTCCCGGGATGGTGAATTTTAGAGCATTTGGTACACTAAGGAGCAGATCTTGGAGCAGTCAGTGAATCAGCACGAGGAGATATTGTTGTTGCTAGAGCCAACCGATCCTGTGCGATAACATTTTGGCGCCCACCGTGGGGCCGAGATTGACCTAGCAACGATGGTGACGACAAGGAACAATCATGATGGTCAGCAAGCCAATCAGGAAGGAAACCCCTCGGCCATCCTAGCCAAGATGCAAAGAGAGCTAGAACTGATGCGCAAACTGCGAGAAGACGATAGGTTGCAGAGGGAGGAAGAGCGGTTGCGCCAGGCGGGCGCCAACGACGCCCTTCAAGAGGAAAATGAAAGGCTCCGACAGAGGCTCGAGAGGCTCGAAAAGGCGCAGCACAGTAGAAACGTTCATGCGGAAGGAGACAGGTCCCGACCGACCGAACAACCACAACCCGACCGAGAACGTCCGGCGGAAAATTCTCGCCGGGACGACCAAGACGCGACATCACGACGTGTCGAGGATTCGGCGATCACCAGTTCCCCTTCACCGATGATATACTGGCAACTAAGTTGCCGCCCAACTGGAATAATCCCACATTGGACAAGTACAATGACACTACAGACCCGGACGAACATATCGACTCGTATGTTTCCCAGCTAACCTTGTTTACGACGGACAGATACATATATTGCAAGGTCTTCCCAACCTCCTTGAGGGGGTGGCGCTCAGCTGGTTTACCCGCCTACCCCCCGAGTCGATAGACTCTTTCGCGACCTTGAAGGCCAAATTTATAGCCCAATTTGCAACGAGTAAGCCACATCAAATGACGTCGGTTGCGCTGGTAAACATCCGACAGGAGAAGGGGGAATCCCTCAAGTCTTTCATGACAAGGTTCGGACAGGTCGCTCTCGGCATACGCGGACTCCTACCGGAAGTAGCAATGGCATATTTGATCACAGTGCTTAGGCTGGGGCCGTTCGCAAATAGTTTGGCCATGCAACCTCCGGCCAACATGGACGATCTTCGCCGAAGGGTTACTCAATTTATGCAGGTAGAAGAATTGCGACAGTATACGAGAGATGAGCAAGGCCAGGGGAGAAGGGGCGACCGGTCGTCCAACCCCCCATGATACAGGGACATGTCCGGAATGCAGAGGTTCACAAAGTACACACCACTCAATACCGGCCAGACGCGCATCCTTGAGGAAGCTTTGAGTACCAACCTCATTAAGGAACCAATGAGGGGTGTATCGCCCCAGGATGCCGACCGGAGTAAGTACTGCCGGTACCATCGTTGTCATGGTCATATAACAGGGGAATGTACGACCCTCAAGGACAAAATCGAAGAGCTGATCTAGGCAGGCCACGTGCAGAGATATGTCGCAAAGCGACGACAGTACGGGCGGCGCCAAGAGCGTAGTCCCAGGGGAAGGAGTCCTCGTCGAAAAAGTGGAAGTCCGAGGGCACGGGAGGAAAGGCGAAGGAACAGTAGCCAGTCAAGAGAAAGAAGCCCCTCACGCCGTGCGAATACTAGGAAGACAGTTGTTAATACTATTTCCGGAGGATTCGGTGGGGGAGGACCGTCCAGTTCGGACAAGAAAAGACACCTCCGGGCAATCCAAAGCGTGCACATGATCAGCCGGCGGGCGCGTCGTAGTATGCCAGATATCACTTTCACTGACTGGGATTTCCAGGCGATCGATACCCAGCAGGATGATCCAATGGTTATCACCATCGATCTGGCGAACTGTGAAGTAAGAAAGACATTGGTAGACCAAGGCAGTTCTGTCGACGTGCTCTACTGGAGGACGTTCAGAAAGATGGGGTTAGAAGAAAACGAGATAATCCCTTTGGATGAGCAGATAGTGGGATTCTCCGGAGAACGGGTCGACACAAAAGGATACGTTGACTTGCACACCAGGTTCGGGGAGCCCGGCCGGGGACAGAAAACCATCTCTGTCAGGTATATAGTGGTGGATGTTAACACATCCTACAATGCGTTGTTGGGGCGACCGTCCTTGAACAAACTTGGAGCCATAGTCTCCACACCGCATCTGGCAATGAAGTTCCCATCCGACCGAGACACCATGGCAAGCGTTTATGCTGACCAGAAAACGGCCAGAGAATGCTATGTGGCAAGTCTGAAACTGAAACCGACCGAGACGACTGCGAAGAGAAATGTCGCCCAGAGGATGGTTGCCATGACGGATCTCGACCCTAGGATCAATGATGATGTAAGGATGAAGCCGAGTAATGACGTTACCGAGTGGCAGTTGGCAGGAGAAGGCCAAAACACTCGGTTAGGCGGAGGCATGGCAGAAAGTGAAGTCAAAAGGGTAACCAAATTGCTGGCCGATAACAGGGACCTTTTTGCCTGGACGGCCGAAGACATGCCCGGAGTGGACTCGAGAGTGATGTCCCACTGACTCTCCGTATGTAAGGAAGCTCGGCCGGTTGCACAAAAAAAGAGAAGAATGGGTGAGGAAAAAAGGAATGCAGCTGTACTTGAAGTGCAAAAACTACTGGAGGCCGGATTTATAAAAGAAATTCATTACACCACATGGTTGGAAAATGTGGTGCTGGTAAAAAAGAGCAATGGACAATGGAGGATGTGCGTCGACTATACGAGTTTGAACAAAGCCTGTCTGAAGGACGCATACCTGCTGCCTAGTATTGACCGCCTGGTAGACGGGGCGGCCGGTAACAAGGTGCTTAGCTTTCTTGACGCATTTTCGGGGTACAACCAAATTCCGATGTACAACCGAGATGTGGGGAAGACAGCATTTATCACCGAGGCCTCGAACTATTGTTATCAAGTCATGCCATTCGGGCTGAAGAATGTAGGTGTTACTTACCAGAGGTTAATGGACCGAGTGTTCAAGGATCAGGTCGGCCGGAACATGGAAGTGTATGTTGATGACATGGTGGTGAAGTTCGCCACGTTCGACCAACATCTGACCGACCTAGACAAGTATTCGGCTAGCTTCGAAAGTTCAACATGAGACTCAACCCAGCAAAATGTGTGTTTGGTGTAGAAGGAGGAAAATTCCTGGGTTTCATGCTCACGCACAGGGGGATAGAAGCTAACCCCGACAAGTGCTCGGCCATATTAGACACACAAAGCCCTACCACTCTAAAGGAGGTACAAAGTCTTGTTGGCAAAATCACGTCACTCTCAAGATTCTTACCCAAATTGGCCGAAAAAATAAGGCCGATCGTGAAAACATTGAAAAAGGCGGACAGATTCCAGTGGAGCGACGAGTGTGAGAAAACCTTCACAGAGATAAAGGCGGCAGTATCATCAACCCCTATCCTACAGAAACCGACCCCAGGAGGCAGACTCCTATTATACATCTCCCCTTCTGAGGATGCCATAAGTGCAGCTTTGGTACAACAGGAGGACCAAAAACCGATTTATTTTGTAGGACGGGCCTTGCAAGATGCAGAGACCAGATATCAGCTAATAGAAAAGGCCGCGTTGGCGGTCGTGCATGCCGCTAGAAGACTTCGACCATATTTTCAGAGTCACCCAGTGACAGTGAAGACCGATTATCCGGTGGGGAAGATCCTTCTGAGGCCTGAGCTGGCCAGACGAATGATATCGTGGTCAATTGAGCTCTCGGAGTTCGGATTGAAGTTCAAGCCGAGAGGGCCCATTAAGGCCAATGCCTGGCCGACTTTGTGTTAGAACTCCAAATACCGGAGCAGCACGTTGTATGGATGTTGTATGTGGATGGTTCGTCCAACAGTAAGCAGTGTGGAGCAGGAGTTGTTTTGGAAAGCCCGGACTGGCTAAAAGTGGAGCAATCGTTGCACTTCAACTTCAAGGCATCTAACAATCAAGCTGAATACGAGGCCCTCATAGTTGGATTAAACCTAGCAGGAGACATGGAAGTCAAGCAACTGAAATGTTTTACCGACTCCCAATTGATGGTCGGTTAGATCAACGGGACTTTTCAGGTAGAGGATCCACTATTAACCAGGTACTATCAAAAGGTGTCTACCCTCCTCTCCAAATTCCAACATGCAGAGGTCCAGTATGTGCCTAGGAGCAAAAACGGAAGGGCATATGCATTGTCTAAACTTGCACTAGGCAAAAGGAAAGGCAGATTCGACACTGTCATTCAACTTACCCTGAGCAACCCAACCGTATCGGAAGAAGATTGCATGAACATCGAGATGACGGAAGACTGGCGGTTGCCCATTATCCAAACCCTAAAAACACTGCTGACAGGGGAGCCTGTGCAGATAAGGTGTTGGCCAAGAAAGCCGCCCGATATGTCCTCATAACCGACGACCTATATAAACGAGGTTTCACAACCCCACTTCTAAAGTGCCTGGGGAAAGAGCAGTCTGAGTATGTGATGAACGAGTTACACAACGGAATTTGTGGCATGCACTCCGGTCATAAGACTTTAGCCGCCAGAATAGTCCGGGCCGGATACTACTGACCGACCGTCCTCCAGGATTGCGCCGAATATGTGAAGAAGTGCAAAAGTTGTCAAGAAAACGAATCGCTTATCCGTCAACCGCCAACCGACTTGCAGATCATAAGGGCTCCCTGGCCTTTCGCCAAATGGGGAATGGATAACCTAGGTCCTTTTCCACCGGCAACCGGACAGCGGCGATTCTTAATTGTGGCTGTGGACTATTTCACAAAATGGATAGAGGCCGAACCTCTGGCCAAAATCACGGCCGCCAATGTTCAAAACTTCACGTGGAAGCTAATTTGCAGGTTCGGCGTTCCTCATACGGTCATCACTGACAACGGCCGACAATTTGTGAACTGAAAGCTAGAAGCCTTCTTCACTGAGCTAGGGGTCAAACACATAACAAGTTCGGTGGAGAACCCACAGACGAATGGTCAGGCGGAGGCCGCCAACAAGGTAATCTTGTCCCAACTGAAGAAAAGGTTAGGAATTGCCAAAGAAAAATGGGCCGATGAGTTACTTGAGGCCTTATGGGCGTATCGTTGCACGCCGCAGACATCTACAGGGGAGTCCCCATATAACCTCACTTACGGGACGGACGCCATGTTGTCGGTCGATATAGGAGAAGTCACAATAAGGAGACAACTGAGAGACCTTTTGCTGAACAATGAATGCATGAAAACTGAGTTAGATCTCCTTGATGAACTCAGGGAGAAGGCAAGAATAAAGGAAGCAGTTTGTAAGCAAAGGGTAGCTCGCAGGTATAATGCTAAGGTAAATCCGAGGAATTTTCAGCAGGGCGACCTCGTTTAGTGAATGACTGGCGATCCCAGGAAGAATCAGTCGGATGGAAAGTTCGCGGCCAACTGGGAAGGCCCCTACAGAGTCAGCCAGGTGTTAGGCAAAGGAGCGGTTAGGCTGGAACAGCTGGATGGGGAGTAGATTCCCAATACCTGGAATGCAGCCCACCTCAAATTTTATTTCAGTTAAAGTCACGAATTGGTTTGATTTTGTTTTTATTATTCAAACTTATGTGTATTGGTTAACTTTTTCAACGGTGTACTCTTTCCTACCTATGGCATTTTTCCCTAAGGAGGGTTTTGGCCAAGGAGATTTTAACAAGGCACCGCACGCAATAAGAATTGCAATTCTCTTTTACATTCCACGCAGGTTTTACATCCCATGCAGCCGACCGAAAGGTACTCTTGGCTTACCATGAGACCTCCATTCGCGATCAAACTGGCCGACCGAAAGGTGGCCACGCTCAAATGTGCTCTTGGCTTACCATGAGACCTCAATTCGTGATCAACTGGCCGACCGAAAGGTGGCCACGTTCAAGGTTCTCTTGGCTTACCATGAGACCTTCATTCGCGATCAAACTGGCCGACCGACAGGTGGCCACGTTCAAGGTTCTCTTGGCTTACCATGAGACCTCCATTCGCGATCAAACTGGCCGACCGAAAGGTGGCCACATTCAAGGTTCTTTTGGCTTACCATGAGACCTCCATTCGCGATCAAACTGCCCGACCAAAAGGTGGCCACGCTCAAAGGTGCTCTTGGTTTACCGTGAGACCTCAATTCGCGATCAACTGACCGACCGAAAGGTGACCACGTTCAAGGTTCTCTTGGCTTACCATGAGACCTCCATTCGCGATCAAACTGGCCGACCGAAAGGTGGCCACGCTCAAAGGTGCTCTTGGCTTACCATGAGACCATTTGCGATCGAGCTGGCCGACCGAAAAGTGATTTCACTCAAGGTACTCCCCGCTCACCAATCGTCGGGACCGATCAAAAGGTTGCTCCCGTTGGAGGCACAAATCACGATCCACATGTCGCAGCCGGCCGACAGTCATATTTAAATCAATTTAGCGTTCGAATTTTATGAGCGACACATATACTAAACGACATACTAGTCAAATGCAAACAATCACACGATTAACAAGCCAATAACAAGCAAAAGGGCCGATATCATTAATACTTGTATTTACACGCTTGTCAAAAAACGGACGGCCGCACACTGGCCTCCGAAGTTACATATATAAAACATCTAATCAGAAACTATAACTTCAGGGGCCGACTGATCCCCTCCCGGCTGCTCGTCGCCCTCATCCTCCTCATCCGGCACATCCATGGCAGACACCAGCTCACCGCGATAGATGTCTTTTCTGTTATCAAACTTTCCCTCGTCGACCGGAACTTGGTAGAAGTAGGCTGCCTGCCTCACGGCACGCATGAATCCCAGGTCGTGTTGTTCAAGGACGAAGCCCTTGAACTCAACCAAGTTTTTCGCGGCCTTCTTGCGCTGCAGCCGCTCCTTCTCCAGCTCGAGGGTCAGTCTGGTAATTTTATCAGTTAAATCCGCAACATCTTCGCTCAGGTGGTCTATCCGGTCGGCCGCAGCCTTCCCGTTCTCCTCGGCCGTCAGGCACTACTCTTTTAACGCCCGATTCTCCCCTCCTAAGTCCTCCACCAGTTTCCTCAGGCTTAGATTTTCTCCCTTCACCCGCTCATTATCAGCCTGGGCAACCTTCAACGATGTTGACACTTCGGCAAGCTCGTCCTTCAAGCTTTCCACGGCCGCCGCGTCATCTTTCAGCAACTCCTCTCCCACAACCCGGCTAAGCAAGAGAGCCCGGGCATTCATTTCGAGGAGGGCAACTCTCAACTCTTTGCGGGTGGCGGGCATGAATTGGTTCTTCTCGTAATCGTTCAGACCGATGACTACACGGTCGGCCACCATTATCTTTTTGTTGAGAAAATTGCAAGTAGAACTTTTCTCGTGATCGGTGGCCCCCTCCTTTAAGCGCTTAGGCGACCGCTGAGAGAAAGACTGGTCAGATACTCGCTTCGACTTTTTCTTTTCTGAATGACCAGGTTGTCCGACAGCAGGAGGGGGGACTGTGGCCAACGGCTAAATGTTCTGAGGAGGACCGGGCGTCCGGGGAACAGATTTCCCCTTATCCTTGGCAGCCCGCTTGCTGCTCTCCCCAGCTGGTGCTGACGACATCAGGTCCTTGAATACCTTGTTCATGGCGGGCGTCCGGGCAACAAGGATGTATGCACAACAAGAGTATGATCAAACAGTTACTAAGGTAAAATGATAAGGTAAGAGGGAAGAACGTACCGAACACTGCGCCGTTCGGGTTTTCACACCAATAGGTGTTGAGAATATCTCGGGCAGGGATATCCCTAGGTAAGCTATCAAGAACAGCAAGTGCCGAGGTATCCTCTGCCGATAATCCCGACCGCGACCAGGGCGCAACACGAACAGGGGATCTAGTCCAATATAGGGGAAACCTGGGCTCATCCCCGTAAAAAATGTACTCCCGGCCGACCTCTCCGAAAGCGATCTTAACAAAAGTATCTTTGAAATGTTTGTACGAGGACGAGTATGGCTTAAACAAACAGTTTCGAGATTGGCTAATGAGAGATACCCATCCTACCTTCTTACCCGGGCGGGTGGAGTAGTGAGTAAAGAACAACGGAATGGTAGGAGTAATGGCCAGGGCGGAACACACAAACTGAAATGCCCTGAGGTATGCCCAGCCATTGAGGTGCAACTGGGTAGGGGCAACATTTAGGAAACGAAGGACGTCCGAACAGAAGTCGTCAAAAGGAATTACAATACAAGAATCCTTCATCACTTGAGCATACATAAAAAAGAAGTCAACTGGAAATGAACTCCGACCGTGGAATACACGGTCGATCGACAAACATCGGCGCAGCGAAAAGGCGTAGTCCGGTATAGAAGAATCTACAATATCCTGAACATCCACTAATGCCTTAAGGGAAGCAGGGGTCAAAAACCTAGAGTATGCAGACCTCACGTCCTGGACCACCCAGTCATCATCAGTATCGACATTATTACTAGAGGCCGGAGACTCTACCACCCGATGTTCTGCTCCCGGTCCGTCTAACCTCACCCTCTCGTTCTTATCGGACGAACTGCTACCCATGTCAGACGTACTACCTAAAGACGCCCCAATCGGACTAACCCCCTGCTCGGCAATGTCTCTATGATCATCCGAAATAGACCGACCGCTAGAAGAATCAGAAGAGGAATAAGAATGCAAAGAGTAGGAAGACATGGTTACCTTGAAAGATAGCAATAGACGACCGCAGACTTGGCGGAGCTACTCGGCTTAAGAAATGACAACGACGGAAAATGACGGGACGTTGGGGCTATTTATAGCCGATTTTTGCGGTGATGTGGCCAATTCTCGTACGTACGATCTCTTCAATTTCAACGGCCGTGATTGAAGCGCCTGTCAGTTCACGCACAGACATCGAAGAAGCGAGAAACGACTTAGTTGATACGGTCGGCATAAATGATTCATCGGACGCCTAAATTGCACATTCGGTCACGCTTCATAAATCCTTTTCGGCCACTTCGTATCCTCAAGGACTGGGGGGCCTATGTACTGTACGGCCGACCGGATACTATGGACCGACCGATAAGTGGTCTTGATGAACTACGCGTGGCATATAAAGCAAGATATCCAAGTAAGGGCAAAAGAGTAATTGAATATCTTGTAATTAATTCCTTTTATTATTCTGTTACCAAAACCGTGACAGGAGAAAATGAGCCCAAATCCATCAAGCCCACCACCACACTTATAAATACAGGCTCAATCATCTCAAGCCAGGTATCTCTAAACTCTGATCTTTATTCCTGCACGCTCTAACCCTAAATTGACTTGAGCGTCGGAGTGCCTGCAGGACTCCCCTCCCGGGACGGTGAATTTCAGAGCATTTGGTACACTAAGGAGCAGATCTTGGAGCAGTCAGTGAATCAGCACGAGAAGATATTGTTGTTGCTAGAGCCAACCGGTCCTGTGCGATAACAGAGAGGTTAAATCAATTTGTGTCTCTCACTATCATATCTTATATAACAATCACAAATTTTAATATATTTATAAATGTCCAAAATTTATGATTATTTTTTTTAAAAAAAACTTACATCCTTGATTTCTAGTATTTAGGAAATTTCAATTCATGATAATAAATTATTAATTAATTAAAAATTTAATATTATTTATTATTATTATTATTATTAAAACTTTATATAAATTAATATTTAAATATAAAATATCTTTAATTTTAAATTAATATTTTATGTGTTAACCAATTAAAACATATTTAGACTTTATTGATAACTACTAAATTAAAAGAGACAACATTTTTAACATCTTACACTATGTTTATAATAGGCAAATAGATAATTGTTGAGAATTCATTGACTCAAATTATTTAAATAATTGTATTCAATTTCAAACTTAAAGAAATCTCATATCTGGTTGAGTGAAACCTACTTATTCTTACTTGACTGATTCCTTCGTTCAAATAATTAACTCTTTTCATCTTAATAATTTTTTATTTAAATAATTTATCATCAGTTCCCTTACTTTCTGTTGAATCGATTTTATGCATAAAAACAATATAAATAGTTTCATGCAATACTGTTCGTTATAGTACATAGTTTAGGTTTATTTTTTTTTTCTCATCATCAATAGAAACCATAATCATAAACTAAACCTTAACCCTAAAATAATGTTTAAAAAGTTAACTTATGTATTTTCTAAGATATCTTAATTATTTCTGTTTTCATTTTTATATTTGATTATGTTGTGTTTCTTTTCTTATTTTAGTCTCATTGTTATTTATTTGATGGATAGGCAGAAATTATTGAAATATATATAAATATATATATATTAAGACAATATCGTAAAATTTAATGACTAAAATAATTACATTTATATTATATATCAAATTATTAAAGATGCAATTTAAATAAAGTATTATATTAATAAAAAATAAAAAAATATTGCATAAACTCAAAGTAATTAAAAAGAAAATCACTATATAAAGGAGGAGCTGGAAAGGACATGTGTCACACAGACAAACAATAAAATGATAACACCAAGTTAGTATGGATTGTAGGAGATATATTAAAATAAGAAGGTTAAATAATTTCTTTTCATTGAATCTCTGAAAGATCAATTTAAGTATCTCATTATCATATTTTATATAATAATCATAAATTTTAATATTTTTATAACTATTATAAATTTATGATTAATTTTTCAATAAAACTTAGTACTTAAGAAATTTCATTTTATTCATAATAATAAATAATTAAAATTTAATATTATTTATTATTATTAAAACTTTATATACATTAATATTTAAATATACAATATCTTTATTTTTAAATTAATATTTTATGTATTAACGGATTAAGTCATATTTACACTTTATTGATAACTACTAAATTAAAAGAAGATAAATGTTTAACATCCTACACTATATTTATAATAAGAAATTATATATTTGATAATCGTTGAGAATTCATTAACTTATTAAGTATTTAGATAATTGTATTGAATTTTGAATTTAAAAAAATCTCATATCTTTTGTTAAAATGAGTGACACCTACTTCTTATTACTTTGACTCGTTCTTTCATTCAAATAATTATATCTTTTCATTTTAATAATTTTTTTGTTTTAATATATTTATGATCAGTTCCTTACTTTCTATTGAATCCTTTTATTGATAACAACAACATAAATAATTTCATAAATAATTTCATGCACCACTGTTTTATAGTGCATAGTTTAGGTTTATTCTTTCTTTCCTTATCATCAATATAAACCTAATTCTAAATTAACGTTTGAAAGGTTAACTTTTATAGATTTAGTAAGTAACAATTGTTTAGTAGTTTTATAATATTTTGATTCTCTTAATATATTAAGATATCTTAATTATTTCTGTTTTCATTTCAATATTTAATTATGTTGTGCTCTTATAAATTTATTCTTTCTTTATTTTAGTCTTATTATTATTTAATTGTGATGATAGGAAGAAATTATTGAAAGGAAATATATATATATATATATATATATATATATATATATATATATTAAGACAATATAATAAAATTTAATAACTAAGTTAATTAAATTTATATTATATAACAGATTATTAAATATGTAATTTAAATAAATTATTATATTAATAGAAAATAAAAAAAAGTATTGCATAAACTTAAAATAATATAAAAAAAAATTATTAGGAGCTGGGAAGACAAATAGTGAAATGGTTCTTCATTCGGTTTCCTGTGCATTAAGAGTTGGTTTAATCAATTCAAACCATAAACCAACATTTCAAAGAGAAATTTCAAACGTCACTCTGGGTAACTTGTTATCTCCATATTTTTTTGGCTTAGTAAGTTGTTTTTATTTTTTTCAAACTTAAACTAAATTATTAAAGATGTAATTTAAATAAATTATTATATTAATAAAAAATTAAAAAACTATTGCATAAACTCAATAAATATTTACTTTTAAATTAATATTTTATGTATTAACAGAAATTCTTAAAAGGAACTATAATTAATATATATCTTAAGACAATATCATAAAATTTAATAACTAAATTAATTAGATTTATATTATATAACAATTTATTAAAGATGTAATTTAAATAAAGTATTATATTAATAGGTTTGGAAGAAAAACCTAGTTCAACCTGATCTTCAGGATTAGGATTAGGAGACGACAAAGTCGAATAAACACACTGCTCACAAACCAGTCTTACAAGACCCACAAGAATGGTATCAAAAAGCTGAAGAGACATCGCCACACTTCTATTAATTTGATGAATGTTGGCAAAAAATGAAAAATCAAAACTAAGATTCTGTATCTAGAATGAAGGTTCCACAATTGATCATGAAAGAAAGAGTGTGAAAAAAAAAGGGTGATTGTAAGAGATATACTGGGTTAAGGAGGTTAAAAAATTCATTTTCATCTTATTTCTCAGCTCAAGCTAAGTCTCTTTTTCTATCTTATTTTATTTAAAAATTATAAATTTTAATATCTTTATAAATGTACACGAACTTACCTACTTTAATTCTTCTACTTAAAAATTTCATCTTATTCACAATTAATAAATTATTAAGTAACTAAAATTTATTATTATTTTTTATTATTAAAATTTTATATAAATAAATATTTAAATGTACACATATACTAAAGAAAGGGGCTTTTTTAGAAGGAGTTAATTTAATCCAGAGAATGCAGTCCTTACTCTTATACCATCTTTGCTTTTTTTTGTTATAAGACATTTCAAATTTTATCAATGGATTATTATTCAGTTGCTTAAAAATAGATATTATATTAATAGAAAATAAAAATTACTGCATAAACTCAAAATAATAACAAAAAAAGTACTATATAAAGGAAGTGAGAAGGAGATGTGTTTCACAAACAAAGAAGTTGTTCTTCATTCTGTCGGAGGCATAGTATTACCCAGTTAGTTTCATCTATTCAAACCTCAAACCTACATTTCAAAGATAAATTTGAAGCGCCACTGCAAATAAAAAGAAATCACCTTGTAAGCCACCAACAAACTTTTACAAAATCATATAACTCCCACCCACATTTGTCACCTTCTACACACCAATGTCATTTTTTTTGTCTACCTTCTCACTTTTCAACAAACTCTTATTCACATCCCTTCCTTTGCCAATACTCACCTCCTTACGTTGCCACACACACTAAAAAATATCACACAATATTTTTTTTTCACTTCCTCATGGATTACCACCGACCGACCCCATAACCACCATATTCTCCTACTTCCACAATTAATCCCAATTAATATTAAATCATACCGTTACCCAAATACCCACAAAATAGACTATGACATCCCTCATCCAAGAAATGCTAAACGAAGGCTTTATTCGACCTAATACATGCCTTTTCTCTTATAAAAAAGAAAGAAGACGGAATGTGACATTTTGTGTGGAATATTGAGCTCTAAATGCTATTACAGTCAAAGATATGTTTTCTATCCCAACAATTGATAAACTTTTGGGTGAGCTTGTTGGAGTGAAAGTCTTTACTAAGTTGGACCTACGATCAGGGTACCACCAGATAAGGGTCATCCTAAGGATTGTCATAAAACAACTTGTAGAACATTTGATGGCCATTATGAGTTTCTAGTCATGCCTTTCGACCTATCCAATGCCCCCATTACCTTCTAGACAGCCATGAATGATTTGTTGCGACCACATCTTCGCCATTTTGTCCTAGTTTTCTTTAATGATATCCTCGTATACAGAAATCTATGTTAGATCACATTTAGCACCTAAACACCATTCTATAATTGTTACTTACTCATAGGTTTTTAGTTAAAGAATCTAAAGTCTCATATTTGGGCCATCATTCAGGCTAGAACAGTTGCTCCTAACCCAGAAAAAATAAAAGTTATTCTTCAACACAACCCAACATCCCTTGCCTACTTATGTACATTTTTGGGAATCATGCGATTTTATCGAAACCCAACATCCTTACCTACTTATGTACGTTTTTCGGGATCATGCGATTTTATCAAAAATTTATTTATGGATATGCCGCTCTCGCCTCTCTACTCACAGATTTCCTACAATTATCAACCTTTACATGGAATATTGAGACTCAAGAAGAAAAAAAAAATAAAAAATAACATTGAAATACTTTGATACCATCATCCACCACAAGGAAGTCTAAAAGAAAAATACAGAAAGAAAGAAGAGAAAGAAGAATTAGAAAATGAAGAAAGCAAAAAGATAAAATTGTAACTTTTTATTTTTTTTCTCTCTATGTTATTAAAGTACATAATGATGTGTCCATGTATTATGCTGAGGAAGGAAAAAAATCTTGTAGACCATGTGAAGGCAGCACTAAGGCACGTGAAAGTCTAACACTAACACAATGCCAAAGTTTAAGACAATGGCAAAGACACGAATAAACAACAATGACACCTATAAACAATAGTGACACGTGTAAATAGTGTTAAGTACAACACGGTCAAAATAGAGATTAACAAATCACTGTAAAAATGAGAATATTAATGAAATTTCTCAAAAATAAGTAATTTCAAAAAATACATCATTATCCTTAAAAAATTTGGACACACTCACTAAATTTTTAGTGATATTTGAAACATGAAGAAGTTGATTTAATTTAATAACAGTGTCAGTGTGAGTACAGAACCAATATTAGTAATTTTGTAATTTTTATACCTGAGTTGTTACCTAGTTTCACCACATCATTGCCATGATATGACGTTTTCTTAGTAAAATTAATGGTGTCATTTGTGATACAATGAACAACTCCACTATCAGCATACCACAAAGGATCAAAATGATAGATGGTGTGTCCAGCAAAGAAGCTTCAATTTTGTCATTTTGGAGAGTGCAATGAGATGTCTTTGCATAAATATGTGAAAGACTACCATTATCATACCTGTTCCAAAAACTTAAAGCAGGATGCTCAAGCTTGTTATATATTTGACACTAAATCTTTATACTGGAAGAAGAAGTTGTCAAAGACCATGAATTCTTGGCATGATACTTATTTCCAAAATTATGTTTTTGAAAGTTATTGTTCTTGTAATTACTACGTCCACCTCTGTTATGTCAAACAGAGTACCCATTAGATAACCTTGATGAACCAATGTCAGGGAGGGATCCAGAAGCAAGATTTGCTTGAATGGTTTGGTTATCCAAAAACAATGATTTTCAACTAGTTCTTCCTGAGCTAAGAGAAGTGCTTCAATATCATCAACTTGTTATGGATCAAGACAGGAAGTTACCGATGTTACAAAACTGTCATATTCCTCAGAAATACCATCCAAGATGATCTTGATATATTCATCTGGTGTGACTAGAGAACCAATAGCCACAAGTGTACCTATAAGAATCCTAATATCTAAAAGATACATTGATGTTGACTTGTCTTTATTTGGAGTGTGTAGTTGCATTCTTAACTTTTTGACCTTGGTCTTGTTTGAGTAGCAAAATATGTTTACAATCTTTACCAAACTTGAAAAGAGGTATGCAAACCAACCATTTTGGTTAATAATTTTGGAATAATTGTGGACATACATAAATTAGTACTTTGTCTATATTAACTTAATTATTAAAATATTATGTAACTATTATTGTTATTATTTGATTAAGTTATGTAAAATAATATTATTTGGAATATAAATATATATGTGATTGAGCTAGCTGATAATAGATGGGTTAGGCCCATTATTAAATAATAATTAGAAGTTATTAAATAATAATTAGAAATGACAGTCTAATAACCAGTTATTTTATTATATCCTATTTAAAATTAAAATAAGACACTTCTCTTAAAATGCCACTAACATTTAATAACAATTTACTCTTCACTCTCTTTATTTTCTACACATATAATCAAGATATAAAATTACCAGAATGAAGACTTTAAGCTTTTCAATTTCAGATTTTAATTTTTTATCCCTATTTAATCTGATGGATTTATTTGTGATAATCACTTAAATGAAAATTACAAATTATATCTATCAATTAGTATCATGATCGTTCAAAGTTATGATTATAAAGTAACGATATTTTCTCCCAATTTTCATAAACCTTAATTTAGAAATTATAATAAAATTAAGAATTTTCTATAATTTTAATTATCGTAAAAGCAAAATTAAATAATTATCTATAATGCTTCAAGAATAAATTACTATGAAATATGTTAGGATTAGAAAACCAAAATTGATTGCATTACGGGCACAGGCCATTGATCAATTCAATTCAAGAATTTTTTTTTAATTATTTTAAATTATGGATGGATCAAGATTGCCATCACGAGGCACATTGTATATATTTATTTTACTTTTTTAATGTCGTGACATGCCAATTAATTGAAATGCTAAGTTTTGATTTTTCGCTTACCAAAAGAGTGGCTGCACGAATTGCAAGGAATAATGAATAGGATTTTAATGTATCGTAGGCCCCACTTTGCCACGTGAAAGGAAATTTTTAATTTTTAAATTAATGAAAATCTGCATTAATATTTATATGAATGAAATGTCTTTAATTGCAAGAACTGATAAATTGCCACAAATTGCAAATCAGAGGAGAGATAAGAAAGATAGTAAATGTGTGGTCCTTAACCTTGAAGAAAATTTATAAGAGATTAATTATGATTATTTTCTGTAGTAAGGATGAATATTAATTTATAAATTGATTAATTTATATGTATGTTATGATGAATTTGTAACTATTAAAATTATTAAATTTTTTATGTTTTAATAAATTTTAAATTAATGATGATTTTATTTGAAAATTTATGATGTAAACATACTTTGATAATAATGTTGATATTATTTAAGATTGAAAGCCCCTTCGTGGGTATGGCTATGATAAAATATCAATTTTATAAAAATTATTAGATGTTTTACATAATTTTGATTTCACTTTTATGAAACGGATTATGTTAATAATTATTCTATTGTATATTATGTTTTTATTTTTGTATTAAGATTTATATTAATAATAAATTTATTTTTTAGTTTATTTATTTTTAATATAATTTTTAATGAGTGGTTAGTTATATTTTTAAAGTTTTCAATATCCTTGCAATGATAGCTTTGAAAATAGAATATTATGATTGAAAGCTCTAACATTCTCCATGAATTAATATGATATTGTCTATATATTCAATTCCAACTTTGTTATGTAAATATGTTCCTTGATCAAGTTGAATGAAACTAATTATGAGAATTGGGCGGAATCAATTAAACTCTATTCGTAGCAATCTCATGTGTTATGTTACTCTCACTGAAGATGAGCTTCTTGTACCTATTGATGTATCTTCTGCTAAAGAAAAATGAAATATGACAAATGAACTCACTCCAGTAAAATATGTTTGATGACCATGAAGCATAACATAGAAAAGACCATCAAGAATAATATTCTTCAGAAGCCGTAAATGCTAAGAAATTTTTGGTAGCCATAGGAAACAAGTTCAAGAAGTTTGATAAGATTGAAAAATCAAACTATCTTAGTTTGCTGACTAATTCTAACTATGATAGTGTTAGCATGTTCGCAAGCATGTTTTTTGTAGCGAACAGATTATGTGTGACCATTTTTTATACAGAAAGAGCATATTGTATACGAAGAACCGCAATTAACACCTTAATTGATGTAATTCACATTATTGTTGTGCCACGAAGGAGAATTTTGTTATTGGAGGTATAGGTTCCATAAGTAGAACATGAGATCTCACGTTATTGTACTGATTGTTGAGTCCACGAAGGAATTGCATAGCCAAATCTTGTTGCTTTCTTTTGATGATGATGGAAGAAATATTACAGGTACATTTAGCTTGACAAATGCAAACAAAATCTAGTCTAAAATTGTTGAGTTTATCCTAAATGATGTGTAACTTTGTGAATTACTCTGTAGCGGTGAGATCTCCTTAACTCAAATAAGTAATCTCCATTTATATATCTGATATACATGAGAGGTCTCTTTGAGAGTAACTTTAAGATAATTTTAGATATCATTTGTTATCTCTATCTATATTATGCTCTGTCTTATGGGAATCGACACTGTGAGCTAACTAAGAAACTTCTATGTTATTGCATCAATTCTAAGCAAAGAATTTTGAATTGCTTTTTGTTAGACAAGTGATTGTGTCAAGAATAAATTCGACCTTATACTTTGCCTTCAACATATTAATAACAAATCTAATCTATAAATGATAGTTTGATAAGTCCAGAATAAGAAAGACGAGAGGAGTAGTAGGATTCTGATTCAGATTATATAAAAAGCTTTACATCAATATTGTTCTTCCGTGTGCTAATAAAAAATAACAACATCAAATAAGAAAAAAGAAAAACAAAAGATAACATTGAAATACTTTGATATCATCATCCACCACAAGAAAGTCGAAAAGAAAAAAATGAAGAGAAAGAAGAATCACAAAATGAAGAAAGCAAAAAGATAAAACTACAACTTTTTATTTTTTTCACTCTTTATTATTAAAGTACATAATGATGTGTCCATTTATTATGCTGAGGAAGGAAAAAAAAAATCGTGTATACCACGTGAAGGTAACTTTAAGAGACGTGAAAGTCTAACATTAACACAATGCCAAAGTTTAAAGTTTAAGACAATGGCAAGGAAGTACAGTGACACGTATAAACAACAATGACACGTGTAAACAATAGTGACACGTGTAAACAGTATTAAGTACAACGGTCAAAATACAGATTAACAAATCACTGTAAAAATGAGATTATTAATGAAATTTCTCAAAAAATAACCTTGTCGAGAGTAACTTCAGCGGGTAATTATGGGTTCGCAGCGGCTGGAGTGTTCTGAACTTTCTCTTGCTGAAAATCAAACATTAAGATCAAGCAGGTATTGTCATGCAAAAATAATTAGAGACCCTTTCAACATTATTTTTTCCATGCTCAAACTAGTAGGCACTAGGCACTCACACAAAACATCTCCGCAACATTCCACTGCCTTTATTTTGTTGGACAGAGACATGGGGTTGTAAGAGCAGTTATTTAAGAAGTCTTGATCTGGGTTCAAATCTTGGTGTGATTATAGAAAAGTTCCACTTAGTTAATATCTGTTCCTTTGAGGATACTGATCAACAAAATTTCTTTGTGATCTCTATTGGACGGGTAAAGATTATATTGACCAGGTTACAGATTTTATAGCAAAAAAATTCTTGATATCAAAATAAAATGAATAGGAATCACAAGTAATGCAGATAAAGGGGAATGAAGTCTACAAAATTTTAATCCGGAATTTACTTGAACTCACTAATACATGCATGTATTGCCTAATTACAAAGGAACAATAAGAAAATAAATATGTATTGCCTAAGAATTTTCGATAATTTTAATTACCGTAAAAGCAAAATTAAATAATTATCTATAATGTTTCAAGAACAAATTACTATGAAATATGTTAGGATTAGAACACCAAAATTCATTGGATTAGGGCACATGCCATTAATCAATTCAATTCTAGAATTTTTTTAATTCTTTTAAATAATAATTGGGATGAATCAAGATTGCCATCAAGAGGCACATTTATTTATTTATTTATTTTGGAGGTCTGTGACATGCCAGTTAATTGAAATGCAAAGTTTTGATTTTTGCTTGCAAGGAATAATAAATAGGTCGTGGGCACCACTTTGCCACAGTAAAAGAAAATGTCTTTAATTGCAAGAATTGATAAATTGCCACATTGAAAATCAGAGGAGAGATAGGAAAGATAGTAAATGTGTGAGTCCTTAACATTGAAGAAAATTTAGAAGAGATTAATTATGATTATTATATACCGTAATGAAAAATATTAATTTATGAATTGATTAATTTTTTAGATGCAAATATGTTGATCAAGCTGAATGGAACTAATTATAAAGATCGGGTGGAACAAGTTAAACTATTCCTAACAATCTCATGTGTTATGTTATTCTAACTGAAGATGACCTTCCTGTACTTACTAATGTATCTTCTGCTAAATAGAAGATGCAATATGATAAATGGACTCAATCTTGTAAGATATGTTTGATGACCATGAGTATAGCATGGACAACACCATCAAGAATAACATTTCAAAAGCCACAAATGCTAAGAAATTTTTGGTAAACATAAGGAACAAGTTCAAAAGGTTTGATAAGACTGAAAAGTCAAACTATCTTAATTTGCTGACTAATACTAAGTATTATGTGTGATCATTTTTACCATACAAAGAATACATTGTAGACGAAGAACCACAGTTAACAACGTTGTTGACTAAGTTCTTGTTGTGTCACGAAGGAGAATATTTCTTATTGGGGATATAGGTTCCATAACTAGAACATGAGATCTCACGTTATTGTACTGATTTTTGAGCCCACGAAAGAGTTGCATACCTGATCTTTTTTCTTTCTTTTGATGACGGAAAGGAATATAGCTTGGCAATTACAAACAAAATATGGTCTAAAATTATCGAGTTCATCCCAAATAATGTATAACTTTGTGAATTACTCAATGATGGTGAGATCTCCTTAACATAAAAAGGAAACTTCCATTTGCATATCTGAGATGCGTGAGAGGTCTCTTTAAGAGTAGCTTGATTTAAGATCACTCCAGATATTAGTTGATGTGTCCATTCATATTATGTTTTGTCTTATAGATATTAGTTGATGTGTTCCTTCATATTATGTTCTGTCTTATAGAAATCGACACAGAGTGAACTAACCAAGAAACTATCATATTATTACATCGATTTCCAATAGAGAATTTTGAATCGCTTTTTGCTAGACTGGTTGTGTCAAGAATAAATTTGACCTTATTCTTTATATTTAATAGACTAATAATAAATCTACTCCATAACAAATCTACTCCCTAAATGATAGTTTGATGGTCAAGAATAAGAGAGACTAGAAAGGTAGCAAGATTCTCGTTCCAGTGATAATAAAATAAACTTTCCATTGATTGTTATTCTACTTCTACCATACTAGTAAAAACTAACATCAAAAAAGAAAGAAGAAAAACAAGACTAAATTGCTTTGATACCATCATCCATCATAAGAAACTAAAACGAGAATCTCGAAAAGAAAAATACAAATAAGAAAAAAGAATAATCAGAAAATGAAGAAAGGAAAAAGATAAAACTGTAACTTTTTTACTTTTTTTCACTCTACTATTAAAATAGATAATGTGTCCACCTATTACGCTTAAGAAAGAAAAAATCGTGTATACCACGTGAAGGCAGTGCTAAGACACGTGAAAGTCTAACACTGACATAGTGGCAAAGTTTAACACAATGGCAAGTACAGTGACACCTATAAACAATAATGACACATATAAACAATAGTGATACGTGTAAACAGTGTTAAGTCAGAGATTAACGTATCACAGTAAAAAGGAGATTATTAATGAAAGTTCTCAAACAGTAACCTTGTTGTGAGCAACTTCAGGTTGTGGGTTCCCAGCGGCTGGAGTGTTCTGAACTTTCTCTTGCTGAAAAATCAAGCATTATGGTTAAGCCGGTACAAGTCATGCAAAAAATTAGAGACCCTTTCAACAATATTTTTTCCACGCTCACACACACACACAACACTCCCTGAGGAGAACATTCCACTGCCTTTATTATGTTGGACAGAGACATGGGGTTATAAGAGAGGCAGTTATTTAAAAAGCCTTGATCTGGGTTCAAACCTTGGTGTGATTATGGAAAAATTATACTTAATTAATACCTATTACACAAGGTCTTGTATTCCTTTGAGCATACTGATCAACAAAATTTCTTTGCGATCTCTATTAGACGGGTAAAGATTATATTGACCTGTTTATATTGACCTGTTTACAGATTTTATAACAAAAAATTCTTGATATCAAAATAAAACTAATACGAATCAACAAGTAATGCAAATAAAGGGGAGTGAAGTCTACAAAATTTTAACCCGGAATTTACTTGAACTCACTAATACATGCATGTATTGCCTAGCTACAAAGGAACAATAAAGAAAATAAAAAATATGGTTTTGTCAAATAGCACAAAGAATTATCTCAAAATTCCTAGCACCGGCATAGTGGCATCCTCTTAGACACCGCCGTCGCCGTTGGCTCTACCGTGGGAATGGTAGGCGTGGTTGTCCGAGTGGGATAGAGGGTGGTAGTACTTGCGGCCTGTTTGGGGATAATTAGAGTGAAACCTTGCAAATATACAAAATTTGCACCTATTGATGTATCTTTTGCCAAAGAGAAATGAAATATGACAAATGAACTCATTCTAGTAAAATATTTTTATGATCATGAAGTATAATATGAAAAAGACCATCAAGAATAATATTTCTCAAAAGCCACATATGTTAAGAAATTTTTGGTGGACATAAGAAACAAGTTCAAGAAGTTTGATAAGACTGAAAAGTCAAACTATCTTAGTTTGCTTGTTGACTAATACTAATAATACTAAGTATAATAGTGTTAGAGGTGTTAGCTAGTATGTTTTTGTAGTGAACATATTATGTGTTACATTTTTTTCACAAGAGGAAAGAGTATACTGTATACGTAATTCATATTAGTGATCAAAATATTGTTGGCCAATTGACATTCTTATTGTGCCATGAAGGAGAATTTTTGTTATTGGAGGTATAAGTTCCATAAGTAAAACATGAGATCTCATGTTATTGTATCGATCCTTGAGCCCGAAAAAAATTGCATAGCCAGATCTTGTTGCTTTTGACGATGATGGAAGAAATATTACAAGTACACTCTATGAACTAACTAAGATACGTTATTGCACCAAAAAACTGTTATGTTATTGCATTAATTCTAAACAAAAAAATTTTGAATTGTTTTTCATTAAACAAGTGATTGTGCCAAAAATGAATTTGACCTTATACTTTGCCTTTGCCTGCAACACACTGATAAGTTTAGAATAAAAGAGACAAAGAGGTAATAGGTTTCGGATGATGACATAAAAAACTTTAGATCAATTGTTCTCCCGTATGCTAATAAAGAATAACAACATCAAAGAAGAAAAAAGAAAAACAAAAGATAACATTGAAATATTTGATACCATCATCCCCACAATAAACTCGAGAAGAAAAATACAGAAAGAAGAGAAAGAAGAATCCAAAAATAAAGAAAGCAAAAAGATAAAAGAAGAAGAAAACAAAAAGATAAAACTGTAACTTTTTTATTTTTTTACTCTCTGTTATTAAAGTACTACATAATGATGTGTCCATGTATTAGGCTGAGTAGGAAAAAAATCGTGTATACCACGTGAAGGCAGCGTTAAGACACGTGAAAGTCTAACACTAACACAATGCCAAAGTTTAAGACAATGGCAAGGAGATTATTAATGAAATTTCTCAAAAAAATAACCTTGTCGTGAGCAACTTCAGCAGGTAATTATGGGTTTGCAGCGGCTGGGGTTTCTGAACTTTTTTCTCTTGCTGAAAATCAGACATTAAGGTCAAGCAGGTATTGTCATGCAAAAATATTCCAACATTATTCTCTCCATGCTCAAACTAGGCACTCACACAAAACATTTCCGGGGATAACATTCCACTACCTTTATTTTATTGGACAGAGACATGAAGTTGTAAGAGAAGCAGTTATTTAAAAAGCCTTGATCTGGGTTCAAATCTTGGTGATTATAGAAAAATTTCACTTAATTAATACCTATTCCTTTGAGGATACTGATCAACAAAATTTCTTTGTGATCTCTATTGGACAGGTAAAGATTATATTGACCTGTTTACAGATTTTATAGCAAAAAAATTCTTGTTATCAAAATAAGATGAATACAATAAAGGGGAGTGAAGTCTACAAAATTTTAACCCGGAAGTTACTTGAACTCACTAATACATGCATGTATTGCCTAGCTACAAACGAACAATAAAGAAATAAAAATTTTGATTTTGTCAAACAGCACAAAGAATGATGTCAAAATTCCTAGCAGTGGTGGCATCCTCTTTGACACCGCTGTCGCCGTTGGCTCCGCCATTGGAGTGGTGGGCGTGGTTGTCGGAATGGGATGGAGGGTGGTAGTACTTGCGGCCTGTTTGAGGGCAATTAGAGTGAAACCTTGCGGCAATCCTGACCCCTTGGTCAATGATCTCCACCAGCTTCCCCATGACCCTAGCTGCTCTGGATCAAACTCAAAACCACACACCCTCTGTTCCTTTCTCTTTTCTCTCTGAATTCCTTGTTGTTGAGAGAGATAAAGAGAAGGGTTTGAAAGAAGAAGACAAGAAAAATGAGAACAATGAAGAGAGAGAGGAATTGGTTTTTTGTTTTGATATGGGAAAACAGAGTGGCATTTGCTGTATTTATATAGCTGGTGTGCGTTTCTCAAGTTTCTGGGACAGTGTGTTTCTTTATTTTTTTTCGTTAAACATTTATTTTGTTTTAGTTGACATGGTTTGAGTTGATCATAAATTAACCGCGTTTTGGGGGTCAGTTTGCGCTTCCTATGACCAGTTGTCTTCTTGATTTTCTTCTCGTTCAAACATTCGTTCCTTTTGACAAAAAAAAGGACAATTCTTTGCTTCTCTTTTAATTTTTTATTGCTTTTATTATTAAAAATTAGCGGTGAGAATTGATTCAGAGTATGGAATGGTATATATTGTAAAAAACAAAAAATGGAATAAAACTTAAATATTAAATATTTATATTAATTTTTACATTAAATTAGAATACATTAACTATGACATTAAATTTTGTAATGCTATGATAATTTAAATTTATTTCTTAAATTGGTATATTTATAAATATGTAATTAATTTTTAAAAACCATAGTAATTTATGCTAACCAATAGTTAAAAGTATAATGAGAAAATAAATTATTATGTATCTATAACTATATAGGAAAATATTTCTTCGTATATATTTTATTTTTCTAGTAAAATCATTTTTTTTATTTTCTTATAGGGTTAAAACTGAGTATCTCTCACCATTTTATTTGTTTTTTATAACTTAAAATTCTCTTATATCCCATTTCTTCATTTTTATATCAAATTTTTTTAATCTTAAATTTAAATGTCTTTAAATAATGTCTGAAATCTAAATTAAAAAATATAAAAAGTAAATAAATTATACAAATAACTATATATTAAAATTAATATGCACATTAATATAGAAAAATGATAATTAATAATAGTTAAACTTTAATTTAATAAAATAAAATATCAGAATAAAGATGTGAACACATTGGCACTAGGGCATGTGTTTTTGTTTATAAGTTTATTTTACTACTTAATGTTTATATTAATAATATTCATTGCAAAATTAATGAAATGATAAAAAAATGAAATATACTAATGTTTTAATAACAAGTTCAGGACATTTGTTGAGTGAATCTAATTAGATTTAATTGTATTAAACTTTATTGTTAAATATAAACAATATCAAATGGTAATCTTAACTTTTCATATGCTCATTTTTATATATCCTTAATCAAATTTTAAATAAAGTAGAAAATAATCGAGAATAATTTACATTAATTTATTTAATTTAATGTAAGAAATAATTTCCAAAAAATATTTATTAGTTAATTTATTTAAATCTTAAATGCAATTATAGATGATATTTTAATAATCATAACATTCATTAGTATTTTTTTTCTTTTTAATTATTAATTTTGAAAGGAAAATATATTTTTATTTAATATTTATTTATTGAAATATAGAATACTTTTATATAACAATAGTAATAATTCAGTTTTTGTTCATCATTGTTAATTATAATTTTTTCATGTTTTTAACAGTCAAAGATAAAACATTGTATTGATATTTTATTAGAAAACGTGAATAGGACAAATTATTAAATTAAAAGCATGGAGTAAGTTAGCTTAAGACTAAACGGAAATAATTATTTTTCAAATACTGAGTAGCTTAGCTGCAAAAAGGACATAAAAAAATTATCTTAGATCATATAGACAAGATTTTAAATTCCTACAATGTATAAATTTGTTTACATTTTATATTTTTATTATTTAGTATCTTTCAAATAAATATGTATATAATTTTTATTGAATTTAAAATTATTTTGTAGTGTATTAAATGTAATAGCATTACAAATAAAGAAGAAATACAAAAGAAATAATTATACCTATTCAATATGACTACCCTAAGCAAAATATATTCAACAATCAATCCTTCAACCATAACCTCCTAAGATCGAATAGATATGAGCATCATTAGATGAATGTATGAGCAATGTCAAAATAATAATACTTAACAAATAAATTATGTTTTCTCCATAAAAAAACTTGTTTTCTCCATCAGTCATATGCAAATGCTGATGTAAATTTCTCTAAAATTATGTTTTTAAAATTCATCAACTATATTAGCATTTCTGAATCTCCACCAAATGAAACTCGCGTAGTGTTTGTTTTTATCATGTGTATAAAATCTATCAATGAATTTTTAGTAAATCCCATTAGAGAGCTTAATTGTGATCTAACAAACAATTTTATTGTATTTCTGTTTGTGACAAAAAAAGTTCTTAAATAAGTACTAACAATTTATGAAACTTTCAATTTATGATTACTTAGTTCAAATGTTCTTAAACAACTATTTCTAAGATTGTATAAATATTTGAATTTAAAAAAATAATTATTAAATTTACATCAACGTAAATAATTTAATTTTCAATCAAACATACGCATAAGAAACACAATTCTTTTCATTTTTAATAGACAAACGTTGACGATAAATACGCCTTAACAAATATGAACAATATTAAGTGAGATTAAGGAAAATTACATGAGAGGAGACCACTTCAAGTAAAATGAGATGAGTAATATTAAAAAGATATACTCTAAGACAAATAATTTCACTGATAGTTATATGGTCAAGACTTTTTTACAAAAGTAAGGTTTTAAAATTATATTCTTAAATTTTAAAGTGCTTATTACTTAAATTCAATTGAATTTGACACCTTTGAGAATCCCATATAGCAAGGATAAATCACCCTCATTCAGGACAACAGGATTACTACCTCCTCGAGTTAAAATTCAAGTAATAATAAAGGTTAATATTTTTTCATTAATTTTCATTCCTCCAAATGAAAACATTTTATAGTACCATGAGGATTCCTAAGGAAGTCACAAAAAAATTGTATTTTGTTAAAGACTTCTCCAGCTCCAGTGGATCCTTTGCACACAACAATACCCTCACAGGAGAAGTTTGTGCTGAATAAATTTCTCAATCCTCTCTTCATCTCTGTCAAACCAAATGTCTTTTGAATCAACTCTAGGGTAAGATGGGTTTGGATGAATGTCAGGTTGGGAAGTTTGTCTTGGAGGTTTTTCTCCTGAACCAATACTTTTGATGCACTTTGAAGGGTTTTGAGAAAAGGTCATGCTTTTTGTGCTTTTTTTAATAAATGGCTAAAAGAGAAGCAGCTAAGACATAATCAAATGATATGAATAAACCATAAAATGTAGGTGATTTTATGGGATAACATATTTCAGAATTAAAGAATTGGTATTAAAAAATATTAATCTGGTCATGTTTATAGTAAATAATGGAAATAATAGTTGCAGCAGAGAATCAATGCTTGTGGATTTCATATATATATATATATATATATATATATATATATATATATATATATATA
>Ga0209489_100170_pt1 | contig 100593 bp, 52 predicted proteins | sample SiratrowhiteBW_FD_187527 | JGI IMG/M metagenome (GOLD analysis project Ga0209489, IMG submission 187527) | Root nodule microbial communities of legume samples collected from California, USA - Siratro white BW (SPAdes) (version 2) | ecosystem: Host-associated > Plants > Roots > Nodule | place... | reverse complement strand
AAAATGTTCTACGGTTTGTAGAAGCCGTAAGAAGTAAAAAAAATGCAAATGCTTCTACGGTTTCTACAAACCGTAGAACATTTTTTTTGTCTACGGTTTGTAGAAGCCGTAAGAAGTAAAAGGGATAGTGGAGGGTATAATGGGATATGAAATATTTTAAAAAGGGTTAAATGGTAAATTTGCCTAGAGTATGGAGGTGCAGGAAGATGATATGGAGGTGCAGGAAGAAGCAGTCCGAAAAGTATGATGGTGCAGAAAAAAATGACCCAACTGAAAGGAATAAAAGGCCCAGAACATAACAGTTCAAAGATGACAGCTTCTTCTTGCACCTTCATACTCTCTGTCTGCACCTCTATAGAAATTACAGGTATCCAAAATAGGTAATTACACCCACAATACACAATCTCCAACCTTTTGGTTAAAAAAAAAAAAAAAATCCCAGTCCAAAGTAGCAGAAAATGAATTAGAGTTTTGAAAATGAATTTAATCTAATAGACCAAGAAAGTGTGCAAACCAGTTTCAGACAGATAAAAGAAATATGGCCGAATTGCCCGGTTTGTTTAGGTTGTGGTCTAATTGAATAAATAAATGTATGAAAAAAATCATTTAAAAATTTTATAGGCATATATACACTCATTACATTATATTTAAAGTTAAAACTAGCTTTATTGATATGATTTAAATTTTAAATACATATATATATATATATATATATATATTAATATGATTCCTTTGATACTTTAAAAATGAATTAAAATGAAAAGAAACAATAAAATATTTTAAAATATATTTTATTTTTACTAAAAATGTACATAGGCAATAGTTTAGTCGAATAAAAACCCTAATTTAATTCCTAAACGTTTAAAAAGCATAATAGTTTGACGTTTAGGTTTATGAATCGTTTTATCATATAATAATTGTGGTGTTTATAAATTACAATATTATACCTATGGTGATAGCAAAATTTGAATTCTGATTGAGAAAGGTACTCGCAATTAATGTTTAATGTAGTCTGGAGAAAAAATTACGCATATTTTCGACCATTGGAACACAGTAGATGCATGAAGTAGTAAAATGTTAAAACTTAGTAGAAAGTGAAAACAATATATATCATAAATAGGATATGATAAAAGAATAAAAACGAGATAACCAAAAAAGCATTAAATTTACACTTTTTAATTATGTTATTTGCTTGACTTAAAAAAAAAAAAAAAACTATTTCCTCTCATTTTCATTATAGAAAAAGGTTTTATTGTCTTTCCAAAAGTGTTGTTATTGATGTATTTGAAGGGGTGGGTGCTTATGGTCTTTATTTTTTCTAAGAGGAAATTAATGTGAATTTTTGTAAGAGGAAATTAATGGGTTGGTCAAGAACAAATAAAGTGTTGATTAGGTAAACACAAATATCGCCGCCATAAACCCTTTTCTACGTACCACAATTACAATATTATTTCTTATATCCATCTTATGTTATCATATTATCTGTTACTTATAGAAACTTAGAATAATCATATTTTCCACTTAGATTAATGGCTACATTTTTTTTTTCCAAGAATTAGAACAAATATAACAAGGTAATGTTTCTTTTTTCCAAAAATCATAAGTATGCGAGTACTAAAAGCAAAATAAAAACGTTACTGAATTTCAAAGTTTTTTTTTTCAGTTTTTAAATATTAGTCATAGGACAATGTTTACGTTTTTTTTAGATATGTTACCTTTTTTCTTTAATTTTCATAAATATATTATTTTTATTTCAGATTTTATATGTATGCTATTTATTACTTTAGTTCTTGTAAATATATACAACTGTATATTTTGTAATCTCTACAAAATATTATTATTTTTATTTTAATTCTTATAAGTATTTTACTTTTGTTTTTTTAGTTTTTCATGATGTTATATAATAATGTGACGAGGCATCTTTAGTTATTTGCCTTTTTTTTTATCACACTATATAGGATAATGTTATCATAAGATTATGACTTTTATACTTAATTGGAGAAAATTGATGATAATAAAAAAAAATAATGAAAACCAAAAGTAAGAATATCTTTAGTTTATAAAGACAAACATGTGTTTGTGTGTATGAAAAACACTCTCCACCAGTAAGAACATAGTTTTTTTCTGTTAGAAGTAATTAATGAACTTTGTCAACATAATTATTTTCAATTTTTAGATTACTTCAACCTAGCAAGCACTTACTTTTTCAATTCTTAAATGAGAAACCTTAAAGGGTTGTTTTGACACAATTCTCTTGTTGTATATAAGCTTCCATTCAATCAGAGTTGAAGTCAAAGTATGACACAGTCTTCTTCAAAGCTACCCTTTTTACCACTTTCAATACCTTTATTAGGGTATCACCTTAGGCATAACATAGATTGTTCATGCATTCTTTTGCCCTTGGTTGATGATTAAAAAATATTCTTTTCAAATATTAAAATCTATTTAAGGAATTTGTTCTTCTTCATAGATTTTTTTTGTATGTTTTCTAACCACATTTTTAAAGGATAAGAATTGTATTATTATTTTTTTCATGACTTAGAATGTTTTTATGACTCATTCTCACTATCAAGATCCATGCTTTACGATGCAGACTGGGAAAAACTTGCATTCTCGTGGGACCAACAAACAAAGATCTAAGCAATTGTTGACAAAGTTCATGTTTTTTTCCATATATAGTTATGAAAGTTCTAAGAATTCTTTCTTCGTTTAATCAACAACGTACAGAAACAAAAAGTTACTACTTTGAAAATATGCATGCAATAATCTTGAAATTATCCAACTTACATGTTCGTCCTTTTTGTCAGAATAAAATGCTTTGAATATGCAACTAGTTATAATATGGCTTTATGACACTTTCAAACCTGATACAATTGAAGGAAAAATCACACGTCTAATCCTTCATCCACATCACGTGGCACATGATCATCACATGTTATGGTCACCAAAAGACACAACTCAAGAGACATATTTGACCAACAAAGAAAAGAACAAACACACACACATCATACATATACATATTTATGTGTGTGAAGAAACTGAGAAATAGATGGATGAAAACTGCATGCTAAGGTTTATTTAGATAATTTAAAATCTTTATCAAACAATTTACAGATGAAAGTCACAGAATATGAAAACATAGGCAAAAGCATACTACTTTTTATTTTAACAGAATAAAATAACCTGTTACTAAATGGCACAAATTGAATATATACAGTGTGTTGGTAAGACAAGAAGTAAAGTCTTTGAAGTTTTCAGCAATAATAATGGCAACAGTGATTTGTCAGGTGAGGTGGTTGGGAAGATGGTAACTAAATAGAGTCCCGACAATAAATCTTGTCATGTTCTTTTCAATAATTTTTTATTTATTTAGAAACTATAAAATTATAAGTAGAGATTTATTAACCTATAAATTATTGACTTACACAAGTTTAATGTTCTAACTGGATTTTAGTAAACAGTAAAAATGTGTACAGAAGACATTTAAGGTTTGTAGAGATTAAGATTATGCCATCGTTGCTCTGAAATGTAACATAGTTGACTCTCTTTTTTCAACTTTGATGTCACCTTGCATGACCATAAGAATCAAAATCTTACCTGTAATTATTGAAAAACACGTAGCAAGATGTAGAGCCTGTTTTGGGGAGCTTAGCCCTTACCACACTACAATCTTTGAAGAGTCAAAGTGTGAGCAAGCAAGTTATGTTTACATTGGTTCAACGATTAACAAATTTCCTCTCATTGACCACGCTGATTCCTCAGTTATCCTTTGCTTCCAATTCTTTATCTAAGCCTATACAGTGCACATTTTCTTCTTACTTCTTCTTTACCACACAACTTGGAGATCTTTTCATTCACACCCTTTTCACCATTGGTGGTGTTGTTCTCTCCCCAGAAACAAAAGCAAAAAACTTTCATCATGGGAAACTGCTGCAGAAAACCAGTGGCTCATGTGTCTTCCACAAGTTTCTTTGGTCAGTTTTAATTTGGTTGTTTCAATCGTGTGCATATTTGTTTGCCCTTATTTTTCTTTAGTACAAGATATAAATAAGTCTCAAGTTTTTTTCAGCTTTGATGTTATCATCACTTGGCACTAGTCGTCTCACTAGGTTGATGCATGATGGTGATTTGAATTTTAATATTTGTTTATCATATGGTGGATGGTTCCATTTTTGTGTCTTTGGTTTCCACGGTGAGAAGAAGAAGGCGATGGTTTCCAAAGGGTAAGAGTTAAAACAATAGTTCATAGGCTGTAAGTTGGAAGATTATAGGACTAGCTATTTTTGAACGAACCTTCTTTTGTTTTCTTGTTTTTTCGTGTTCTCAAGTTCTTGGTTTCCTAGAATTGGGTGGAACTTTTGTATTTTTGTTAACTTCAATATAAGCCTCCAGATTGTGTTGGTATTGGGATGAAAATGATGGAAATTATGAGGCTTCTTCGCTTTGATTCAGGTTCTAAATAATGTTGAACGTTTCTTTTTTCTTAGATGCAGTGACTGGTATGGATTAACATTAGTTGCACTTTCATTCGGCTAATTTTTCTTTCTTTTCAACACTAAGGCATTGGTGCTCCAAATGAGTTTTGTCTTTCATTGATACAAAACAATTTCTTGAATTTGATTATTATACTCAAATGAATCCTCTCTCTTCGGCACATCGTAACTAGTAATCAACTTCTAGAAGATTATAGAAGTTACTCTAGTGGCTGATTATAGCTTGCATTTCATCTACTCTCAGGAAGCTCAAAGTGTCGAAGTAAGACAAAACAGAACTCAAATTCTACTGCAGGAAAAGCTGCTATAAAAACTTCAGCAGCAAATGTTGACAAACCCATCTCCAATAACCTTAAGTCCTTCACCTTCAATGAACTAAAAGAGGCCACTAAGAACTTCAGGCAAGAAAACTTAATAGGAGAAGGAGGGTTTGGGTTTGTGTACAAGGGATGGATAGATGAGAACACTTATGCTCCCACAAGACCAGGGACTGGAATTGTAGTGGCCATCAAGAAACTTAAACCAGAAAGTTTTCAAGGCCACAGAGAATGGCTGGTATTTCCAAGTCCTGCACAAACTCTTAAACTGTTTTATAACTGCTTGGTGTTGTTAGGCCTTGACTGATTTTTGCCCATTATGTTTGCAGGCAGAAGTCAATTATCTAAGCCAGCTTCACCATGAAAATCTGGTGAAGCTTATTGGTTACTGCTCAGATGGTAAAAACAGGCTTCTAGTTTATGAGTTTATGCATAAAGGAAGTTTGGAAAATCATTTATTCAGAAGTAAGTACTACATTTACTCTTCAACAGATTTAGTCTCAAATTATCCACCAGATAACAATGTACAAAGGGATAACAATAGATGTTAAAAATTTAAGTGTGTGTCTCATTTCGTATTAAGTATAAATGAAATGAGAAAGTTAAGTAACATATAAAAAAAATTAGTATGGAAGGCAATATCATTTCCATCATGTTTTTGAACTGAACCATTATTTCTTCTTGATTCATAATACCTTATATTTTGTTTTCTATTTCTGCAGAAGGTGTTCAGCCTATTCCCTGGACTATCCGGATGAACATTGCAGTTGCTGTTGCAAGAGGATTAACATTTTTACATACCTTAGATGCAAATGTTATATATCGTGATTTAAAGGCAGCCAACATCCTACTTGATTCGGTATTTAACACTGAAAGTTTGTCTTGTGAATTTGTGAAGAAAACAACACCTGTTGTTTGCATGTAAGTCTCCATTCTGAAAGAGTAGCACCGTGATATATATATGCAGGACTTCAACCCAAAGCTTTCGGATTTTGGCTTGGCAAGAGATGGTCCTACAGGAGACAACACTCATGTTTCCACCAGAGTTATTGGAACTCATGGTTATGCTGCACCAGAGTATGTAGCTACAGGTAAATTTCCCTTTCCATTTTTCTATACTCTTTTATCAAAAGTGTTAGGTTCTTAGCTTTTGGATGTTTAGATTGACAGTATCAAAATTAAAAATATAAAAAAAAAAAAAAACTATGAAGTTCGGATATGTTGCGGACACTAACACGTGTATAACACGTATTGGTGAAGTGTGTAGTTCAAAAGACAATATTTTAAGTATCTGACAATTCTAACATAGTTCTGATACAATTTTAGAAGGAATTAATACAATAATTTCTAAAAACTCATAAATTTATTAGAAATAAGATCAAATCCTATATATAATCAAGAATATTTAAATTATACATCTTTTTTCATAATTTTAAATAAATGAATTAGATTCATTCTTTTATTATATTTGGCTAACCTTATTCATAGATGGTTTTTTAATACATAAATCTTGATTATCAATCTATATAATTCATAGGAATATAATATATAGATCTATGTCGTTTGTCTTATATTTTGAAGATTACGCATGTCTATGTATCCGTAACTGTGTCAGTATCTGTAATTATGATTATGATTATGAACTTATTATTATGATTTGTAAAGTTGATGAGCCTATGTTTTGCTAATTAATTATAATAAGTTGGCATTTTGAATGAACAAACAGGTCATTTGACTCCAAGGAGTGATGTATACAGCTTTGGAGTTGTGTTGTTAGAGTTACTAACAGGAAGGCGTGTAGTTGAAGATGAGAGACCTGGATTTTCGGAAGAAACACTGGTGGATTGGGCAAGGCCATTCCTGAGTGATAGCAGGAGAATTTTGAGAATCGTGGATTCAAGGTTAGGTGGTCAATACTCCAAGAAAGGAGCACAAGCTGCAGCAACACTTGCACTGCAATGTCTAAATACAGATCCAAAAAACAGACCAACTATGGTAAATGTTCTAGCAGCATTGGAAGCTCTAAATTCCTCAAATTCATTCCCAAGGACCCCAAAATCTGGAACTGAGAATCATACAACAAAGCATTCTAGTCATCCCCAAAAATCAGTTACAAATAATCACACACTATGAGCTATCTTTCTCTCTTTGTGCTCTTCTGCAACCCAAAAAGTGTTTTGTTCTTTCAAATTTTGGTGCTAATTGTATGTTTGAATAAATAGAACAATTTTAGTGGAGAAAAAATGTATAAAGGAAAAGTAGAACAATTTTTTCTAGAAACTAAAGTTAGTTATAATCTAATTTTTTAAGTAAATTAATATAAAATACTTTTTACAATTTTGTTTAAGTTAATTTTATTTTGTGAAAAATTATTATTTTTTTATTTTATTTCCCATAAATTCATCCGAACATGTTTATTGGAAAGCATTGCCAAGCTTAAGCAGTCATATGCTTATAATGATCATACCAATTGTTTAAAAATAAAATAAAATAATGAGGAGTTCAAAAGGGTATACAGTTAGAAAAACCAGAAGTTGTAACTTTTGTTCGGTTTTATATATTCCTTAAATTTATCTATATGCATCATCTCTCTAATATTGTCTTGGCAAAACATTTTGTTAAAGTAAATAACATATCTCGAAAATAAAAGAATGATTTCTTAATTCACATATTCTTTTAGATTTATTAGTCTCCTATTTTTTTAAAAAAAAATTGAATTGACGAGAAAAACTCTATATTCACATAATTTACATGCAATAAATTTGATAGCATGTACCCTGGTTTTTTGAATGTCCTTAGGGTAGTGGTTAAGGAGTAAAAGAAAACCTAAAAAAAAAAGAGTCCATAAATAAATAACATATTAGAGATGTATTGAAAATCATATTACATTGTTTAAAAGATATCTTACTTTTTTTTTCCCTTGAATCAGTAATATCTATCATTTACCTTGAAAAGGTGTTAACAAGTATTATATCAACATTGTAATATGATTTTTTACACTTGAAAGAATCTCTAATTTGATTTAGACACTGCAATATCTATCATTGTTGATATAATCCATTATATATAATGAGTTTTACGCTTATATATGTTATTTAAAAAAATGATTTTAAGACAATATATTTTCTGATTGTTTAGAAAAAATACTTTTTATAGTAACGAAGAGAAATATAAATTTCTTTGTGTTAATTTGTTCCGCATTCAAAATAACCAACTAATGTAAGGTTAATATGAAAAACAAAATATAGTATATGGATGATTTATAAGTAACAACAATAACTTTAGGTTGGAGAAATAGTTGATACACTATGCTTATATTGTAGAAAGCAAAACGTGTGACCTATGAATTCCAATTATCCATGATTAAAAAATAAGAGAAAAACATGTCTTCATCGATAGTTTCAGTTAAACCACAGGTTTCTTTATTGTTTATTTTAACAAAGAGCAAAATACAGCGTTTGAACTTAGTGCATTCTTTAGTGGGTGGGGTAAACTAAGTGTATCATAATTATTTGAAAAAAAAAATCAATTATAATTGGCTCACTTTTATAAATGAGTTTTGAAAAAAAAAATCAATTGTTCTGATGTTTTAAATTTACTCAAACATTTAAATGGTATATAAGTTATAAAGCAGAATGTACTATGCTGAGTAATATTGATACTGAATTAGAACTATATCAGAGGTGTAAATCTCTATTACAATGCTGCAATTCAAGAAAATAAAATAACGGCAGAAACTAGCTCCTTACAGGATGAACATAGAAAAACAAATGACAGAAATTAGAGAATCCCTTTCTTAACAGACTCATCGTATAATCCTCTCTCTCCCCTTGCCACCTATCATTTTCGGTAATTTTCTCTTCTTCAGCCACATCCACATGTTCCACTCTTCCCCACTTCTGCCTCCTTTGAAATTTGTTTATTTCTTCTTCCACAATCTCTCGTAATTCATTAATTTCAGTTCCCTACCCTAGCACTACCGTAACCATCCATATTGAGCCTCTTTATTTATTTATTACTACATATTGTGCCAGTCATACTAATGTATAAAACTAACGAAAAAAAGTTGTACAAGTATCCTGAAAAGAATATCAGTAAGCAGCTACTTGTAACACATTTTGAAGTATGCTGCCATCCATACATAATGCGCAGGATTCAATTAGTATAGAAAAAAAAAAAAAAACTACAAAATCGGAGGTTCACTCTTCTTTTGTGGTGCCCTTATGATCAGGAGCACCAAAGATTACCGAAGGTGCATGCATGCATCACAAAGGTTTCCAGGTACTTCAAGTAATGAGAATAGTATATCTCAATAGTATACAAACCATAGAGTTCAGATCTCATATCTTCTTCTACATAACTTGATCCATTAGTAGTCCGATCTTTCTCAAATTTATCAGGGTATCGCCAAATCATAGTGCTAATACTGATCATCGAAAGAAAGTATATTTACTGCTGCCAACCATACTGTTGTTGATTGCGGTTTCCACCCATCATGTTTGAGCCACGACCAGCTGCTGAACCCCCATATGGACCACCTTGTTGGGGATAATTTGGAGCTCCAACTCCATAGCCGCTGCCACCACCACCACCACCACCACCACGAGGACCACCACCAGGCATGCTATTGGACCCATAAGGTGCCCCTCGCCCCTGAGGAGGATAAGGTCCAGTGCCATAACCACCACCACCTTGACCTCCTCGATTTGGGTGATTGTATCCTCCACCTTGGTTCCCATTGGGAGGATATCTTCCTGGTCCACCGGATGGACCTCGAGGCTTCCCATAATGATGAGTAGGTCCTGCAGCCACTGGGGGTTGAGAGCCATGAATTTGTTGGTTTGGTCCTGACCGCATTTGGGAATGTTGTCCAGGCTGCTGAATGGGGGGAAGACGAGTGTGCTGCTGTGGGTGCTGCATTTTCTGACGCTTAGCCATTTCTTCATTTTGCCGTTGTTGTTGGCGCTTTTTCTTTGTCTGAAACTCATGTGATGACTCGTACTTGGGTAAACTGAGCCATACAGAAGTGTAGGAAGTGGAAAAGTATCGACCAGAAAACGATTAGTCGAGTAGAAACAATAAAGTAAAAAGGAAATGGAAAGCCGTGAATGAGAAGATAATTAATCCTATCAAGATGACACGTTTTAGCATTCTGAAAATAAGTAAATAAAGTACATGGAAGGTCTTACCTCTTGGGGTCACATGGTAATGGATCTGTCCAGAAATACTCAGCATCAAGTGCATCTTTCGCAGTAATTCTCTGTAGAAATCAAATTGACAAACAAATTATACGATACGGATTACGAACAAAATTAATTATCGCTAAATTAAGTAAACAGGTGGCAAAAAATTATTTTGCTTACATTTTCCGATAAATTTTCAGATTACGCCAAGAACAACACAACTTCATATTCATAAATTACAGCACATAGATAATTAATTTACAAAATCCGTCTCAACTAGCAAGCACTACGCCATCAATGTTTATTTGTTTTTCACAAAGGGAAAAAACAAATGTATAGCACTTTTCTCTAGAGGTTACTGAGATTTTTGTTAACATACATGATACAATATAATAACAAAACAGCAACTGTAGATACAGTTAACCATGCCAAAACAAAATAGATTGAGCGATAAAAAATAAGACTGGAAAAAAATGTACTTGAACCCCTTAAAATAGAAATTCAAGATCAGTTAACAGTTAATAAATCAGAATTATAAGTGAAGAAATGATACCTGTGCTGGATCAAGTGTCAACATCTTCTCCAACAACTCCAGAGCATGATGATCAAAACTGTAAGTCATACGGAAACAAGCAATTTAGATATAAAAAAATCCTAGAAAATGAAATACATGTTAGCTTTTCTGTATACTTTCTGATACTTACTGCCGGAAAACTTCCCTCAAACGTCTTTTCATTGGCCTTGTTGGCATAAATTTATTATAATATGGTATCTTAGAAACCCCAGGCCAGTTGATTTCAGTTGGTGCTCCACACAGCTCATATATTTTATTTAATTGTTCTGGCTACAATGGTTACAAACAAAGCCAGCATTACATTTATGCTGTAAAAATAATTTATCACGAGGATATAGAGTAATGTCATGTATCTTAAAAGAAAGATCAGGAGTGAATGTAATGACTAAATTTTCCGAAAAGTATTGAGCAGGTTAGTTCGAGTAATGTACCCAAACATCATCAATAGCACTCATCTTTTTCTTGACGATTAAAATATAAATTACATTTAAAATAAAAATTTAGACTCCAGACCTAACACTTATCCATTTTAGTTTCTGCACGGAAAACTCTACATTTTGGTCTCTACATGAAAAATGTTTACAAATGAAACCTTGATACATTAAATTTGTAAACTGTACTAGATACCTTATTTGTTTTAATTCTTATGAAAAAAAGAATAAACTTTGTTTTGGTCTCTATATGAGAAAAAAAAAATCTAAATATTGATATCTACACCCGACAGACACCATTTTTACGTTGCTGTCCCTCAATAAACAAAATTCTAGCACTTGTACTAACTTTAGCAAACTGCAGAGACCAATTAACGTATGGGATGTGGAACAAAATGTTGAGTTTTTACATACAGGGACTACAACGAAAACTGATGTCACAGGTGAGGACTAAATTTTTAATTTAACCTATAATTAACTTTCAGAGAAATGCTTACATATTCAAAATCAAAAGAAATAAATCAGTATATGTATTTTAATGAAACACAAAGGTTATTATGCTCGTGGCAAGTGTCAAGACACTGAATACGATGAGCTAGAACGTAAAGAATATCTTCTTGATGCCATTTATGCATAAGCTTGTCGATAATAATATACAAGTTAAACCATAACTAGTCCGTTGTACAGTAACCTCAACTATCATACATAGAATATTACTAACCTCATCTTTTCCAGGAAAGATAGGTTTCCCCTGAAGAAGCTCAGCAAAAATGCACCCAACTGACCACATATCTACAGCAGGCCCATACTTCGTTGTCCCTAGCAGCAACTCAGGTGGTCTACATATATAACAAAAACACTCAATATGTGTGCATTGGCCAATCTCACAACTCATGACAAAAAATGACACCAATTACCTGTACCATAATGTAATAACACGGTTTGTAAGATTAGCGTTTTGGTCATTAGAAAATGATCGTGCCAGTCCAAAATCTGCAAGCTTAAGATTTCCCTCATTGTCTATAAGAAGATTTGAGCCTGCAACAGAAAAAAATATATAAAATACGAATGATAAACTTTACATTCTAATCTAAAACAAAATCTTTTCAATATACAGACCTTTGATATCACGATGAAGTACTTGATTTACATGACAATAATGAAGCCCCGTCAAAAGTTGTCTCATGTAACACTTAGGAAAGGAAGGGAAACACAATTCAGACAACAATAAAACAAGAAACTATTAATATATGAAATAAAAGTTGGTATTAACAGTAATACCTTAATTTGGGGAACTGTAAATCTCATCCCAGGTCGGTCAGCAAGACCTGTTAAATCGTGGTCCATGTATTCAAAGACCATATAGATGCCACCTTTATATTTGTTACCATCTGCAATCCCCAAAACAAGTATTAAAAGCAGACAAACTAGGTTTAGTATGCTAACCCCAAAGCAAATTGATGGAAAATTCACACCGCTAGAACTATAAAGCATATTATGTGCCACTGTCCAGCAGTTGGGCTAATAAAACAAGAATGAATGACTTGCCTGGCCTCCCCTGTTCATCTTTCTCAGGACCTGAAAGAGAAAAACATAAAATTCTATAAATATAAATAAAACAAAATTTTAAATTCATTTCGATTCAACAACAAAGCTAATTTAGATCTTGAAAAGGGTACCTGGAGAAGTCACAATTTCTTTCAGCTTGATCACATTTTCATGATGTAGTTTCTTAAGAATTTTGATTTCTCGTATAGCAGTTATAGGGAACTGCAATGGCAAAATTAACAATACAGTTCAGGGGAAAATTAGTAGCAACAGAATGAGAATGTAACTTCTGATTTAGGTCCACTGAATAGAATGTACAATGGAAAAAAGTTGTAAAAGCAGAGGAGACAAATACAAATAAAATACACTATGCACCCTTAATGTGATAAATTATGAAAATTTTGAATCAAAGAAATACCCCCTCTCTCTCATTGTCCATACGTATTTTCTTCAAAGCAACAATTTCACCAGTTTTGATCTCTTTAGCCATGTAAACCTGACTGCAAGCATAAATATATGAAGGTATGGATCAGTTCACTTCAGAATGCATCAGAAATGAAGCGGATGACATCGATATGAACAAAGCTAAAACTAGATGACGTTTTATGTGTGATGAAGTTGGAAGCTAAGAAACCAATGTGGCAAAAAGCACTACTTCAGAAGCAGACAAGAGAGCAAGGGAAAACATAAGACAAGAAATTGCACAAGAGTAACAGCCAACTAAACCATAGACAACAGATCGATGTTTTAACAAAAACTTCTGTAACCGTGATCGTAGCCACAACATCAAGGTTCTTGGACCCTTGCCACATTGCAACTGCAATGCGGCCCCATCAGCCACATTTTTCCACAATTTCCCACAACATCAAGGATTTCCAACAAAAATGTAACGGTGATCACAATTTTAAACCATGGAACCAATAAATAAATTAGAAAAAAAAAAGATATATAACAATTAAACCTCAAAGCACACACAAATAAATAACTATAACGATTTCTTCACTCTAAAATCTTCTGATTGATAAGAGCTACGCCCTCCTCTAAAGTTTCCGGTTTAAGTTGCTTTCAATTTCAGCCCGGCTCAACAGAATCTATCGGATTATTCCAATAGAGTGTTGCATAGTAAACACACATTGCTATAATTGAGAACATGCATTTTCAACTTCCACGTTCAAACCGAGAATCCAAAAAAATGTAAAGCTTAAGCAGAAAACAAATTGAAACGAACCCATATGTGCCTTCGCCAATTTGCTCCAATTTTTCGAAGCAATCAACACTTCTAGATCCACAAGTGGGCGATTCATTCACGTTCAATTGCCCTGGAGCTGCAATAGCCATTGCTCCCTAATCTTCCGAGTTCCAAATTCGAATCCAACAGCGAATCGAACGAATCAGGGTTCCGCTTAGGGTTTCTCGCGCGCGAAATTTTCCCGAAAATATCCAACAAATCAAATAATAAAGCCTTCAAACAGAAATTTCTGATTTAAGAGTTGTGAAGATAAAAATAATATTCAAGAGAATATCGTATATTTAATTTTGATTTTATCGTTATAGATTTTTAGACAGCAAAAATTATAATTGTAATATTTGATACTTATCTTTTTATGTATTTTAGTCTTTTCATATCAATATCAATATATTGTTAATAATATGTACACGCAATATGAGATTTGATAAGAAAAATATATCAACACTATTTTATTATCCATATTATACATATTTATCAAATATTTAAAAATCGTATAACATTTTATTATAAAAATATTTTTGATTTATAAATTAATCTATGTTCTTTTAATTATAAAGGAATATCTATACAAATGCATTATTTTATATCAATAGTATAAGATTTGATTAGAAAAATATATTTTAGGATTAATCATACGCATTTATTAAATTATTATAAATAGTATGTAATATAGTTATAAAAAAATTATCCTTTAGAAACTAATTTGTGTTTATTTAATAAAGTAACATAAATTAATTTCTAATCAAACAGTATTGATATGCATTTAAATAAGTAGGATGAGTTTTTTTTTTTATATATATATAAAAGATTAGGACAGAAGATATTTTAGGATGGTAAATAATATAAATTATCCTTTTTTTTTAATTTCCAAAATAATCTCTAAACTATTTAATGTTAAAATTAAAAAAAAAATCCACTTGTTTCAATTTTCCAAATGAGAGGTTATTTTAAATGATTAGTCATAAAATTATTTATTTTTAAAAAATATATTTTACGACGGTAAAGAAACATAAATGAAGTGATATTCAGTAATTTCTAATTATTTAAGTAAAGTAATGAAATTTTATTAGAAAGATAAGATGAGAACGAAAGTATCTTTAGTTGCACATTCCACACCCCCTACCCCCAACTTAATCATTCTTAAAAAAACTTCTACAAATTTGTTTAATTTTTTTTTCAAAATAAGATGTTATTTTAAATATATTGTCAATAGTTATTTGTTTCAAAAGAAGATACATTATGATTATAGAGGAACATAAATTAATTTCTAGTTTTTATTTCTAAAAAATCCCTAAATTATTTAATGCTATTTTATCAAAGCAAGGAAAACATTTTGAAAAAAATAGAATAACAACAACCAAAAGGTAATCATGTTTAAGAGTCCTATTAGTAAAATTAAACAACATGAATGTTGAAAAATATTATAATTTCTTATTTCATGTTTTAAAGGCTAATATACCATCATTTTACCATTTATTTAAACAAGAGTTTAATGAACTCTTACTATTGAAGATAGACATTAAAAATGATAAAATATAAAATCAAATGCTTATGCTTTTATTGATATTTCATAACTGAAATTAACACCAAAATATCAGGACGCTCTTGGTGCCATTGTTAAAATTTCATATAAAAAATTAATATTAGGATTTCAAGATCCTCCACGTGCTTCAGTTTAAATTTCATATCTAATTTGATGGAACAAATACAAAAAAGAAAAAACTTTTATTTTTTAGTTTCTGGCTATTTTGATTGATATTAATAATTATATTTTATATTTTATTTTAATTATTCCATTAACAGAATTTTAATATCAAAATATTTTATTGAATGACACATCAATATTTTTATAGTATTATACATCATTCACTTTCAACCCCTACATTAACCCAAATTACTTAATAACAAAACAAGTGATGCATACTTGAGTTGATTACTATTTGTAATAATTTAATTGTTGAATAATAATTGATAAATAATTGTGACATGTTGGATTTTAATGGTAAAAGTAGTTATGTGAGCCACTTAATTTTGTTCCTAATACATCTCATTCTAATAATGCATTAGCACATAAAGCTACTCTAATATGCCTACATTTAAACAAATTCTAGAAGACAATGACTTGATTTGGTCTAACATGCATCATATTAAGAATTTTTGGATTAATATAAGATGCACATTTTGATTATTTATCATCTATATTAAAGTTTTAGTTACATATTTTTCATCTTCTCCTCCATTTATGAAAGTATTTCCTCTATTGATTTGACTACCTTCTTCATCACCACCACAAATTTCATCATCACCCACCAACCCACTACAAACTTTTCTTTTATCAATTATAAGATATCTATGATACACAAAGCAATGTCACCTATTTGTAAAAATATTTGTGCTAACGGACAACCATATAAACTCCATTGTGAATAACATATATAAAAACATTATATTAAGAAAGGATATTTAAACAAATTAAATCGCATATATAAGGATTTTCAATAACAAACTCTAAAAAAATAAATTAATTTTAAAAAAATAGGGGAGTTAAAAAAAAGGAAACTTAATAATAATAATAATAATAATAATAATAAATATGAAATGTCAAGAAGGGACAAGGAATAAAATTATGTCAATAGACTACATACTACCTATATAAATGATGTTTAAACTACTAATCGTATCCTTTTTATATTTATATCATGAAAGTTTATTAATTTAAGTTTTCTGAAAATTTGCTAATTATATATATATATATATATATATATATATATTAAATTAATTTAATTAGAATAATTATTGTTATTATTTAAACTGAAATAATTAGTGACATCAATAATTTGAGGTGGAACCACGAAAGGTGGATTGAGATAAATTTTAAGAAAGTTGAGTTTTGATCAAATTGAATCCTTTTTATAATGATTGTTGAACCTTTTAGATGAATACAAAATAAAGATCCATATACAAATAATTTTAGATACTAAATATAATAATAATTAGAAAAATATTTTTAAAGTGTTTTGTAAGTAAAAAACATTAAGTAAGTACGACGAATCAAGTAGGCTTTTAAACCTAAATTTATATTTAGATATAAGAAGTTACTTTGTATTACAATTTTTAGTTTCTTATAACAAAACTGATTTTAATGTTATTCTAAGTTGTTATGATTCGATTATAGTTTAATTCACAATTATTGAAAGTTGGATAGCAGATGTAACGATCAATTATGCAAAAGTTGTGTAATATATCTATAATGTATAAAAAAAGCAATATACATAAAATAATATGATTGGCATAAATTTTATGTACGTGGTTATTACTTAAAAAAACCTAAAAATGTATTTAAGTTTAGGGAGGTAAAAACAATATGAATATTTTTCAAGGACGCATTTATAATGTTTTAAATTTTACATAGATGCAAAACACATTTTATCCTATAACAAAGTTATAATGAATTAATACAATTATTTATAAAAATAATCTTTATACATAATAAATCATTAAGTATAAATGAAAAATAAAATAAAAATTCTGATAATTTTTAATCACAAATTCTAAAATTGCTTAATCAAAAAAGTTTTTCTCTGCTGTGAAAATAATTCAAGATTTAAAATATTCAATAGTATTACAAAACTCAAATCTGATCAAGTACTTTTGAACCCCCTTTTCGACAAATACTTATGTTGGAAGGAGGTTTGGTTCTGAAGATTTTCCATTTAGAAAAAAAAAATATTTTGAATATTTTTTACCTCCCATTTCTATACGATGAATTGTTTTAAAGTCTAAAACCCCACCAATACAATTCATGATACTAAAACTATGGTTTTTAGCTAAGATAGTTGACTTTGACTCTGAAACTCAATTCCCATTTGTGTTAAGGTGATTATATATACCACTAATCTAATTTGCATAGAAAGATAATGGAAGAAAAGCCATCATTCTATTCATGAGTTTAAAGTAAAACATAATTGAAAAAGTTGAAAGACTAAAATAATGGTGATGTAGTTTGTTGAGGCACTATGAATTGAGTGCAATCCTATAAAGTCACATGGGCCAGTGGAAGAAAGAAGATAATGTAGATAAATCTTCAATATTTTATTTCATATAAAGTCATTTCACTTTCTTGGCTGCAAAAATTAAGGTATTTCCCTCAGTTGTGGTGATAATGTTTGGCAGAAATTATACTCTAATTTAATGATTAATGTATAATCCATCACCTTCTGGTCAACCACTTTTCCCTTCTCAATTCATCTGGAAGAATTATGTTAGGTTTGTTTTAACATCGGGACAATTATTATATCAAATATATTTGTTTATTTACAATTTTATTATTAACATATTTTGTAGATTTTTTTAATTTATTAATGAAGTTATATATTTAAAGATGATTTGATAATGGATATTTTATAGATTTAATAATTTTGTTAGGATATATTTTAAATAATTTTGATACCATTTTAAAAAATAAATTTTAATTTAAAAATAACTAAATCTCACAAAATTAGTTTATAAAATAAGATTTGCATTCAAAATTTTTATTTTTAATTAATGTAAGATCTCTAATATAAGAGATATGAGAATATTATAGTGAAATAAGTTTTCTAATTGAAAGATAAGAAAAAAAATGAATTCTTTTCTAGAATATTTCTTTTTTGTTTTTATGATATGTTAACGTTCTAACCTTAAATTCTTTAAGATAGTATCATTTATCACATTTGAAACATTGTTTACTTTAAAATTTATAATTTTACTACAATTTTAAAAGATATAAAAAAAATATGTATTTATATTATCTTTGTCTCAATTATTAAACAATATAATATTAAATAATATAAAATTATTCACGATACTGAAACACTTTTATAAAAGCTATCATTTGCTTTGTGGATATTTTCGAATGATTAACTATTTTATGAAAAATCAAACCAATTGGGAGTGGATTGAGGAAAAGATATTAACGAGGGTTCATTTCATACTGTTGGTAATTTCTGTTGCCACGAAAACAATAGTTTAGTTGAATACTCTTCTAGATAAGTCACAGAGAATAACTCAAGTTACGAAATCAATATTTTAAAGAACACTTCATTTAAGAATATCTTTCACAATTATTTTGTGCGGATAAAAGATGACAACGTGAATTGTTTATGGCATTATTCTCGAATTGTCATTTTTCTCTGTTGTGACAGCTTGTTTTATTAGCACCCTAAACTTTTGAATTCTAGTGTTTAACTTTTGTGAATAATATTTTAGTGCAATCTTCTTTCTCTCGTAAATGATTATAATGTTCATCATAGTTGTGTTGATTCTTATCCCAAAACAGTTAGCTTTTGTTTTAATCTCCTATAATTGAGTCATTCACAACATGATAAATTTTGTTTAACAATTTGTATGATCACCCTTCATTCTTAATTATAATATTTTTTTTTTCTTTTAAGTTAACTCCTTCATATTTTCAACATGAAATCAACTAGCATTTGGGATTGTTGATTGGATCAATTTCATCCACTAAAATTTCATGGCCAGTTCTTATGATTAAAAATTCAACCAATGTATTGGTTTGACATTGCAAATGGAATTGCTATTTAACAAATATCTAGTTGAATATGGAATGCAAAAATAGGAAAATCCCTATGTTTGAGTTCAAAGATTTTAAGACATTGGAAGATTTCAAGAATTGTGATCCAATAAACCATTTATTTCTTACAACACATCATAGTATCAAAATTTAAGTATTTCTTTGATTAAAATGTGTGTGGTAACTTCCAAAAAAAATACATTAACACTCAAGTTACTTGTTGAGTTAAAACTCCAATTTTATTAAAAAAATGGCAACAAATACAAAAGTGTCATCTCAAAGTTTTCTCCAAAACCATAGATGATGGCACACAAGTCCTAACGAGACCCACAAAATTAAATAGCAAATTTTAAAGAAAAAAATAGAAACTGGTGCTTATCCAAGGAACCAGTGCTATGACATGGCAATATTCATAGTTGCTCACCCAATGTGATAAACTTGCTGCTAAAGCACTTCTTGTTGAGTTGTTCTTCCGTGAGCAACTTGTAAATTTTTAACTTATTCTTAAAGCCGAAAAAAGACGTAGCATTATAAGCAAGAATGAAAAATTGCATAAAATGATTTTTATTGAACTCGTTGGATTTGCTTGATCGTAGTTCCCTAAAATAGAATAGACATAGCATTGGACGCATCTAAATATTTATTTTCATGTCTTATAAACCATATCATGCCTCCTTTTATTATATCAATATTGTGAATGCTATACGAAATACATTTTATAGATGTCGTATGTTAAGATATGTTAATATGAGATAATTGATGTCTTAATTTGATATAATTGAGTTATCTTTCACTGATTATTAATGTATTATTTTAAGTATTTGTTTTTGTATTTGAAATGATTAACAAGTTTAATCATAATTAATAATAAGTAATTATCTTAAATTAATTAAAGTTAACTTAAAAGGTTATACTAATTCAAACTCTATCATAAATATTATATGGAGTTGTTTCTATCAAGTTCTCAAATTTTTGAAATATTGAGTACTAACTTGAGAATCGGATAACATTTTGCATGTATCTTCCTTATCTAGAGAAGGTTTACTAAAATCTCAATAGAAATAGAAGGTTGAGATTCGAAAACTTATTTTTAATCTGAGTATGCTAAATGATGAGACTGAGACCGAATACACAAAATAATTGTGGGAGGTTTAGGTGAATGTGTAGTGTGGTCCTGTTAGGCAAAGAGGGTTGGTCCATGATGAAGGAGTTGAAGCAAATTAAGTCAATGGAATGAGCTAAGAGGAATGAAAGTGAGAGTGTGAGAGAAAGAGAGAGGGATTAATCAATATCACTACAAATAAATGGAAGGTTGGTGGTGGTGTCAACTTTAGCTGGACTACGTTTTTAGTATAATCATGTACCACCCTTATGGTTGTGATGAGTTGACTTCTTGTATATGATCATGGATCATGCAAGTCCACATTTTCTCGCAAATCCAACTATTGGTTGAAGAAATAAACTATGAACAAATAACAATGAATTACTGTGTGCAGGTAATCATGATCTAGTTTTTGCACAGTACTTACTCATCGTATCTTGGAACAAATAGCTCTTGTTTGTAGCAGTCAAAGTCTCATGACTCACACAGCATTACTTGAAATGAGCCAAGTTTCAATAGATAACTAAGAAGGCATGATACAATGCTTTTTTAGCTTAATGATAATCCAATTGCTAATTGCTTTCTGATGAAGGTTAATCATGTGTGCATTATTATGTTCACAATGGTAATGGTTTTTCTTCCACGAGCTGATAAGTCTTCTTTAGTGGAGGAATAGTACTCTTTGACATACCCTTCCCACATGGGTCTGCATCACATTTAGGCACCGGTATATTGACTCTTTGATTTGTGGGGAACCCAAAAACTTTGCATTATTCTGATGAATTGCTCTTCTGATAAACGAGCCATGTCAATCCTTGTACAAAGATCAGATCGCCATCGATGGTTAAGATTCTCTGCTGAGGTTTCTAACCCAATCATTGATACCACCCTACAACTTCTGTCCAAAGCTTCATGTGTGTGTTAGTTTTAGGGACCCTTTATATTGTAGACAAATGCACTGTAAAGTGTAAAAAGCTATACCCCAAAAATTCCTTCTTGAATTTTGGTAAAACCTGCAATGTGCAACTGGGGCACAAAGACAACAAAGCAAAAGCAAACCCAAAGTTTGATGGTAAAAAGACTCTTCAGGAGACTTTTTGTAAATTAGGCAGCTTTGTCGGCAAGTTGGGCATAAAGACCCCACCTTTGATTAATGGGAGAGAAATGGTACTCAATATAGTATATTTTTTGGATAAACTTTTTTAGATAAACATTTTGGATGAATTGGGTGTTTTGAGCAGAGTTAAAAGACTAATCTTTTGAGAACTCAAATGCAGAAATAAATTATTTTAACAGACAATTTTTTCTTTTCTATATATAGAGAGAAAACCAGAGAATTTGAACTTCTCACTGCAGGTTTAAGAGATAAAATTATCCACCAATCATTTCACAGCAATGACACTTTTATGATAAACACAAGCACTAGGTAACACCACCACCTAAATACCATTATTAAAAAGCCTTGTACAAGAGTTGGCCCTTCCAACTACTCTTTGTTTTTCTCTGCAGGTTCATAGTCCCCAATATTCTGTCTTACTCCAACTAGCTCAGAACTATATATATATATATATATATACACACACATATATATATAATACTAAATCTGTGGTCTAGGTAGCTGAAGTAAACAAGAGGAAGTAGAAGATGTGGCGTGTTCTAGCTGCAGTGAGAAGAAACTTTCAGAACACAAGAAAGAGTTCCAAGGTGGCAGATGAGAGCATGTTTGAAGCAGAAAACGGTGTGGAGCTATTTGGAGATGACAGAGGCAGAAGGCAGCATGGTTGGGGGCTTGTGTGCAGCATTCTTCAAGCCCCCATATCAATACTCTCATGTGTTTCTCACCCTCAGGTTAATGGCTCTGATGGGGTTTGGGTAACTGGGGAATTCTCACAGGTTTCTGAAATGAACCATCTCATGGTAAGTGACAGCATGAGATATGCAATTTTGATGTAGTAAATATTGTGAATACCAATTGTTGCTCCTGCTTTCAAAGGGCAACATCACACACCTCCCTCTCTTTTCATCATTTTTCTTTTCTCTTTTCTGTTTGGATCATATATGTAATACACTCACTAGGTGATTTAATGCATCAGCCAGAGTTATGACCTACTTTTTGGTGTTCATCAATGCTTTATTTCTCTTTCACCATTGCTGATAAACAGTAGTTGATACCTTTTCTCCATTTTTATTTTGCTGTCTCTCTTAATTAGACCACACACATATTTTGTCAGCACAAAATATATGTGCTTAAAATAAGAACAAGAAAAATATTTTGTCATCACAGAACATATGACTAGGTTTATGTTCTGCAGAGAAAGAAAAAAATTGACAGAGTTTGGCTTTATGCAGTTGAAGCCTTTTTCCTTTTGGTCATGAGCAAATGTTGATCTAAAAAGCACACCAGACACTTTGTCTTAAGATAGCTAGCTTCTGTTTTACTCATTTGGTCACTGTTCTTTGTTGTTAAAGCAAAATTTCTGTGATCTAAGGAGCAGTTTTACATAAATTTAGCATTTGAGGATGAAGTTAATTATGAAAAGTGGAATTGTCAGTGTTTTTTGTCTGGTATAATGATGTCAGGTTGAGGAGAAGTCTCATGTGATGCCTTAAAGGAAAAGAATATGAAAAAGCAATTGCTCTTAGTTTTTTTTCACTTTGATTAACCAGTTTCACTATTTTTTTTTTGGTGCCATTCACTATTTTAATCACGAATATGGAGAAGTAAAAGATCCTCTTCCACATTTAGATTTAGCTTTAATCTGATTCCAATTGCTTATTCTTACACAGAATGTATTGAACTTTAGGCAAACCACATCTGTTACCAAAAGTATTTTCTCTTCTGCCAAATTATACATAATTTTCTTAACAGCATTAAAAGTAGTTTCTAAAATTCTTGTTAATTAATTAATATTTATTAAAGATGAAAAATATTAATGGGCTTTATTGAATAACGAGTGAAACTATGTAATTTTATGATTATGGCAAGTTTCAACCAATAATAGAAATTATGTTGCTATAACATTATTCTTTCTTTAATTTCCACCAACAAAGCATCTCTTCCAAAATAAAATAAAGAGAAATATCAGGTTACATTTTTTAACATATTTTTTTATTTTTGTTTAAAATTAATTGAAAATCACATTGTTCTTAGATCTCGTCTCATATTTAATAAGTCTTACTTATAATGGGATAACTAATAATAATTTTATATTCAACCAAATTAGCCTTACCACAAAAATGCATGAATGAGTAAATGCATTAGTGTTTGTGAGATAATGAAGATTAAAAAAATGGGAAGAGTAATGATTGATTTAGGGTTAATTAAAAATATAATTGCAATAATATAGTACACAAAAGTTTATCAGTTTGTTTAAGTTGATGGTGATAGTGAGGCGGTGCAAGAGACAAGAAATTATATAAAATAATAATTATAATAATAATTCATAGAAAGCAGCGTTCAAAATATTCAAATTATTAGTGCCAATGTGTTGTGAATTTTAATATTTTCTTATGAATAAAGAAAGGATTCAAAACATTTGAAAATTATTAAGGGAAGTTCTAATCATAATTTTCACTTGATTAGGCTTCTTCAAAATCATCTAACTAAAGGAACTTTAATATTAGGGCTTCTCAAGTATGAGAAATTAACCTTGATTATAGAACCATACACTAAATTTGAATATCACTTTTCTTGAATCTAATTTTTACCATCTATTTTTATTATATGATAAAAAACATTTTTTTTCTTGTCATGTTATATTTGTAAATCACATTTTGTGGTGTGAGAGCCATTTTCATTACAAAAACGCGTTACCTACTCATTTCTCCACTATTGAAACTACCTAAGTTCTACCTATGTGTAGCTTTATTTTCTGTAGTGCTAAGATTGCACTTTCTACTGAATTTTCAGTAAACAAAAATTCCAAGTGTACAATGTATTTTGCTAATTGTCCACATGCAAGTCACTAAATAATGCAAGACAAAGAAAATCCATGTGTATTGATTTAGTTAGGTGAATAGACATTACTAAAAAAAATATGCAGGTACTTTAGTTTAATTATCAATATTGAGTTTAAAATTCTAAATATGTTAACCGTTACTAAAAAATAAAAATTTATCACTTCTCCTTATTACACTTTTAACTAGTCATTGAAATTTTTACATATAAAACAATATTAAGAAGATAGTGTATTATCAAGTGGGCTGACTAATAATTTTAGATTAAGTATTTAGTATTATTAAGTAAATTGGTTGATCCCTCATAACTTCGACCAATATTATTATTCATTTACTAACAGTAGATACGTGGTTATTATCATTCTGAACATACAAAAAGAAAAATAAATAAATAAATTGGAGACTCACAATAATTTGGATCTCTAACCCTTAAAGATCTAATTTAGAAGTCTATAAATAAAAAGATAATTCTAATATATAAAATATTGTTACTCTAACTTATAAATATCCTATAATATTCAGACCGTTAACTAATTTGAGTTTCAGAATATTTACAGAAACCTTTTTAAAGATTAAGACACCAACTATATTAGAACATAAAAATGATCAAACCAGATTAAAGTATCAAAACCTAATCAATAGTAATGCTAGGCTAACAGTACAGTATTAATGTTTTATCAATTAAATAACTCTATATATATTATTAAATAATTGAATTATTTTTTCATAAGCTTAAATTACATATGAAAAAGACCATGGATAAAAAAAGGTCTTACATTAAATTGAAGATGATAGATTATCCTATAATTAATAATTAATGCTAGTTAAGCCACATTTGCCAAGGTTTCCACTTTGAATAGTTATGAAAAGCACTATGATTTGTTGACACACATATCTACATAGTCACATTGTTGATCTCCACTTTCTTGGTAATGAGTGGTAATGACTACAATGAAGTGATGAAGGACTTTGATTTTACACATTCACCATTAATAGTAGAAGCTTTGCTGGACTTGGTTTTGTGGTCTTTACCCTTTGCTCTCATAAGTTATTCAAATTAAAAATTGTATTTGTGGTATATGTTCATCATAGCAAAAGAAGAAGAGTTATTACCCCAACAATTTTGGCCACTTATATTTCCCATTTGGGCAATAATGGGGGTTAGAGAAAAATGAAGCAATGGAGAAAAAGAGAAAGATGGGATTGGTTGGTATTTTTCATGTCTACATTAGGTGGAAAACAGTGAAAAATAGTCAACCATTATGGTTTATTTTCTACTCATCTTCTTAATTTTAATTTCATGTCAAACTGTATTCTGAAATGATATATCTATGTCACAGTATATCATATATTTTATATTATTAACCAATTAAAGTTAGTTACTTGTGATCTTTAAAATAGTTACTAGAAAAGTTATTCATTTTTGAAAAAATAATACAAATAGAGTTTAATTTAGTTTTGAAACTTAAATAAATTTACACAAATAAATTTCATATATTTTTCTTTACCTTTTAAAGTAAAAAAGAAAAGTCATTTTAGTGTCACGGTTATAGTACTTTTTGTTTAACTTTTTTTATATGATTTTTTCTTATGAAAGCATTAAGTTATTTTCTATTTTTTTCATTTAAAAAATCATTTTTATTAGAACTAGATCCTTAATTTATTTTCAGATTTTGATTTTTCCTATTTATTTTAAATATCCACATTTTTTAAAAGAATCTACAAATTTAATCAAATCTTTAATTTTATATATGATTTTTTTTTAATTTAATCCAATTGAACTCTAGATGTACTACATGTATTTAAGGTACCATTGATAAATAATTTAGCTAATTCAAATATAAATAAATATATGAAAATTTGTAACTTACACTAAAATTACAGATTTTTTACAAAGTGACTACTAAAATCCAGAAAAAAAAATTAAGAGACTATATTCTCGGATAAAAAAATAAATAAATGAGAACTAGACCTATAAATTAGATATTTTCATTTTTCTTTCTCTTGGTTGCATAAAAAATACAAATAATATATACATATACCAAAATAAAATAAAAAATAAAAAATTGTGTTTACTAATTCCTTCTTCATCCATTCATCGAATCCATAAATTATGAGAAATAAATATAAATCTAAATAAAAATAAATAAGTTTAATAAATTTATTGATGTGCTTAGTTGGTACTTACTATTACCCCTACAATTACTGTTATATGTGATAATTGAGTGCTGACCTAAGTGGTTTAATTATTGGAAATTTTCAAATGATTGAAATTCTCATAAAGTCCATTGGAGAGAACATAAACCTTATATGTTTATTTCTGTTGCATGTATCATACATATAATAACAAGTTTGAACTATGAATGAATGAAAAATTAATGGTTATGTTATCTTACCTATTTTTCTTTTAAGAAAATAATAGAGTTGTATAAACTTTTAAATTTAATATTGCTTATGATATTTTTATAACTAATATGAAGTTATTATTTTAATTCATGTATTTTTTTAAATTAAAGTATGACATAATTAAAAGCTATTATTAAGCTTTTAGTGGTTAGTTTTTACTTATATATTAAATTTATAAATTCACACTGAATGAATATTCAATTAAATGTGACATAACTTACTTACGATAATATTTAAATTATTCATTTTTTATCATGATAAAGATATACATAAACAATTAAATTATAATAAATTAAAGTAAAAGTTAAATACAAATATATGTAAATTATAATTTAATTTTTTATGATTTATAAAATTTTAAAAACCAGAATTTATATTACTTATATAACTTTTTCTAAAATTTTTATCGAGGTTGTTAAATTCATAAGAGAGATCCGGTAAGCAATGTAATGTTCCCTTCTAAAAGGTGTCACATATATTACGATGTAATATTGATAAATAGACTATAATTTTATTTTGACTAATTTGACATATTTTATAAATTTTTCAAATTCATCTATTGACCTATTTCACAAACTTTTTGGTCAATATATTGAATTATATTGTGATACATGTATATTATCAACTAAAATTTGACGTTAATAAAATTTGATAATAGCAAACAATGTGTTTTGGAGAAGAAAAACTTATTTAGTTAACTACTGTGAACTTTTTTATAGCAATCAACATCATAGTAGTTGAATAAAATGAAAAGAAAAATCATAAATTATGATGATGATAATAATTTAACAAATTTTCAAACAAATTATTAAAACCCCGACAAATATGCCTAAAATATTTAACAGTTACTACTCAATATCAATATAAAAGTTAAATATGTTTTTTAAATATATCACTTTTTATTCTACTCTTTAATAAGTAGCTATTTTTTGTTTTCTTTATAAATGTTATTTCATAAGTACGCTATTTTAACTGAAAAACTCAATTATTGTTACGATTCAAATTTGATAGCAAAATTACACAATAACAGTCCAAACTAGTAACATTTTGGTAGATTTGGATAGAACATTTACATATCCAAAGATTACATTTCCGAGATTCTCTATTGATCTCATAGAATTTTGAAATCTATCTGGCTGAAATTTAAAATTAAAGGGCTGTGACATCGTGGTCCATGTATTCAAAGACCATATAGATTCTACCTTTATATTTGTTACCATCTACAATCCCCAAAGCAAGTATGGAAAGCAGACAAACTAGGTTTAGTATGCTAACCCCAAAGCAAATTGATGGAAATATTCACACCGCTATAACTATAAAGCATATTATGTGCCACTGTCCAGCAGTTGGGCTAATAAAACAAGAATGAATGCCTTGCCTGGCCTCCCCTGTTCATCTTTCTCAGGACCTGAAAGAAAAAAACATAAAATTCTATAAATATAAATAAAACAAAATTTTAAATTCATCTCGATTCAATAACAAAGCTAATCTAGATCTTGAAAAAGGTACCTGGAGAAGTCACAATTTCTTTCAGCTTGATCACATTTTCATGATGTAGTTTCTTAAGAATTTTGATTTGTCGTATAGCAGTTCTAAGAAACTGCAATGGCAAAATTAACAATACAGTTCAGGGGAAAGCTTGTAGCAACAGAATGTGACTGAAACTACTGATTTAGGTCCGCTGAATAGAATGTACAATGGAAAAAAGTTGTAAAAGCAGAGGAGACAAATACAAATAAAATACACTATGCATCCTTAATGTGATAAACTATGAAACTTTTGAATCAAGGATATACCCCCTCTCTCTCATTGTCCATACGTATTTTCTTCAGAGCAACAATTTCACCAGTTTTGATCTATTTAGCCATGTAAACCTGACTGCAAGCATAAATATATGACGCTATAGATCAGTTCACTTCAGAACGCATCAGAAATGAAGCGGATGACATTGATATGAACAAAGCTAGAACTAGATGACGTTTTTTGTGTGATGAAATTGGAAGCTCAAACTAATGGGGCATAATGCACTACTTCAGAAGCAGACAAGAGAGCAAGGGAACATAAGACAAGAAATTGCACAAGAGCAACAGCCAACTAAACCATAGACAACAGATAGAGGTTTTAACAAAAACTTCTGTAACCATGATCGTAGCCGCAACATCAAGGTTCTTGGGCCCTTGCAACCACATTGCAACTGCAATGACGCCCCATCAGTCACATTTTTCCACAATTTCCCACAACATCAAGGATTGCCAACAAAACTGTAACGGTGATCACAATTTCAAACCATGGAACCAATAAATAAATTAAAAAAAGGATATATAACAATTAAACCTCAAAGCACACAAAAATAAATAACTATAACAATTTCTTCACTCTAAAATCTTCTGATTCATAAGAGATATGCGCTCAGGATCAAGGCCTCTAAAATTTCAGGTTTAAGTTGCTTTCAATCTCAGCCCAGCTCAACAGAATCTATCGGATTATTCCAATAGAGTGTTGCATAGTAAACACGCATTGTTGTAATCGAGAACATACATTTTCAACTTCCATGTTCAAACAGACAGCCCAAAACAATGTAAAGCTTAAGCAGAAAACAAATTGAAACAAACCCATATGTGCCTTCGCCAATTTGCTAAGCAATCAACACTTTTGGATCCACAACTGGGCGATTCATTCACGTTCAATTGCTCTGGAGCTGCAAGAGCCATTGCTCCCTAATATTCCAAGTTCCAAATTTGAATCCAACAGCGAATCGACACAAATCAAATAATAAAGCCTTTAAACAAAATTCTGATGTATAAAAGCTATGTAAAATATCATAGCTAATGTCAATCGAGTGTGATAAATAGTACAAGGTGGAAACATATTTTATTTTCCAACGGTTCCACAAGAAAAAAGGGGGAGGGGACTAAAAGATACAAGGATTGTTTAAGAATAACAAGTTAACAGAAAAACTAAAACCAATGTAGCCCATTTTCCAATAAATGGTTAAAAATCATAATATCCTTACCAAAATTGGGTAAACTATGTTACATCTTCAACACATCGATTGGACACTGACCAATTGTCCTTAAATGAATATCTATTGCTTTCTATGATCAAATCCATAAAAGCCTTTTCGGAGCATTTCTTCAAACCATCGCTTAGCCTCATCCTTCCTCCCATGGATTGAGAAACCACGTACCATTATATCATATGTCCAACCATCAGGTTCATAACCCTTTTGACATATCCGAGCAAACAACAAACGAGCTTTGTCCATATCACTCTTGCATAATTCTTTCAGCAGCAGATTGTACGTGTGAATATCAGGCAGAAAGCACTTCTCTATTAATCGTTCCAAGTCCGAAATATAATGGCTCACTCTGAGACAACCGGAAAATGCACCAATCACCAAACTAAGCGCTGAATTACTACAAAATCCCCCCTCTAAATGAACGCATGTATCGTAGAGTTGTGGTGAAATCAAAGAATGATGAAGAAGTATATTGCCAATAAAAGAACTTATTGGGCGTCCCATTTTCTCATATGTGTTAACAATATGTATTGCTTCATGATATCTGCGCAAAGAGCAAAGCTTCTGCACAAGAAGCTCAAAGCATTCAAGACTTGGATTCAATCCAACTCTGAACATGGTGAAAAATAACTCAAGTGCCATGTCTATCCTATTGGACTTGCAAAGACCAACAACCAAGGTAGTATATAACGTCTTGCGTGCCAAACCCTGGTCGCGGACAACATTAAAAAAATTCAGAGCATCAGAAATTCTCCCAGTAAGCAAATAACCTCGCAACAAAAAAATACGAGAAAGCAAATTGGGCTCAACACCATTTCTTTGCATCAATTCATATACTTCCCTACCCAACTCAGGCTTCAGGGCATGTCCAGCTCCATCGATGAAAAAGTTATAAGTGAGACAAGAATGTTCACAACGAATGAGCATCTCCAGTAAATTGAAAAAGCGCCCTCTTGCATTATCCATTTCAAGTAAGCAGCTAATTACAGTTCTACATGATGCATAGGTCACCTTATGACCCTTCCCTTTCATTTCAACAAGAAGCCGAGCAGCAATATCTCCCCTACCCAACTTAACAAAACCCTTAATCATCTTAACATACGAATCCCTGGCAGCAACAGTCTTAAGTTCCCCGTGTACCAAATAGCCATCTTCCACTCTCCCAGTCTGGCACAGAGCAGATATGAACCGATTATACATTGAGGCAGGAGGCACAATATTCCGCCCCACAGAAAGTTGCATCAACTCTTTCATCTCATCAATCTTGCACTCCCTACACAACGCACTCGCAAGCGTGCAAAATGTCCTCCCATCAGGAAAATAACCCTGGTCAACCAAGCTTCTGACAACATTGTATGCCTCCACAACACCCCCATCCCAGCACAAAGTAAGTACCAAATACTTGCAAGCCAAGCGATTGACAGACAAACCAAACTCAGACCGCGAATTGAACAACTGCCGAGCAACATCAGCCATCCCCACTTTGCAAAAAAAGCACAAAACAGCATTCATGGTAAAAATATCAGGGGGAATGCAACTCTCATTCATATCCACCAACAAATCATACACCTGACGTAGCCGATTCTGCCGCAAAAGCCTATAAATCAAAATATTATACCCAACAGTGGACGGAGAATACCCATCAGAATCCTTCTTCTGAGAGAAAAACTCCAATGCCTCATCCACCCTACCACCTTTAACAAGACCCTTTACCCAAGCCCCATAAGCATGATCCAATGGAACCAACCCCGAGCTCCCAAATTGTTTAACCAACTCAACCGCACGCTCAAACCTAAAACTCTCACACAAAGCACCAACCAGAAAACTCACTTCAGGCCCTTTTAACCCCTCCCCACGAAACATCAAACCGTTGAGAAAACCCTCAGCCTCCTCCAACCTTCTCTCTTTGCACAGATATTTAACAACGATGATATTGGTGGTGTGATTCTCGAAACCCCTAGCGCGAATTTGACTCAAAATGATGTCAAAAGCGTTGAGGTAGTTTTTCTTAACGAGGGAGTCTAAAAGAACGTGATAACCGAAGGAGTCGAGGTCCAAGCCGATGAAGCGCATTCTGGCTAACGCGTGGAGCGCGTTTTGGGGCTTCCCGGCGATAGCGTACCCGACGACGAGGATGTCGTGGAAACGGACGTTGTGGAGGAAGACGCGGCGGCGGAAGTCGTCGAGGAAATCGAGGACGAGGGGTTTCTGGTCGGCGCGCACGAGGATGTGGAAGATGGAGACGAAGGTGGCGCGCGTGTGGTGGAAGTTCGGTTGGCGCCCGGTCCAGTCGAAGAACTTGAGGCAGGGGAGGATGTCGCTGTGGGCGGCGGTGTAGCGGAGGACGCGGAGGACGAGGCTCTCGGAGAGCGGTGGGGACAGCGCGGAGAGCGCCGCCGATAAGTCGTCGTCGTCGCCTGAGACGGTGAGGATTTGGTAGATGCGGTTGACGAGGGGGTCGAGCTGAAACTTCCGCGTCGCGAACCACGTCTTGAAGGAGGATGCGGCGTCGTTTTGCGTGAGCAGAAAGGAGTTTGAAGTTGAGGGCGTTGACGGAGAAGGTGATGATGGTGCGAGAGAAGCGTATGCAGTATGGGAAGTGCAGGGGTTGAGAATGGAAGAGACCAGTGATTTGGATCTGAGACGGTGTTTTGTTACATGTTTGATCGGTAGCATCGTCGACATTGATCAATGGGGTTCGATTCTTCTGCTTCTTCTCTCAGTGTTCCATTGCACCCCAAGTGTTTGTGTAAATGTCTTTCAGAATAAAAAACCTCAACTTCGTAGTTCTGGGTTTAGCTGCTTTCAGCTTCTCTCAGTAAACAAAATTCAGAACTGTTCCTTCGACAACCGCATGTGACGTGGCACGGATTACCTACGTGGATAAAGGTTATTTTCGTCTTTTTCCAGAATTTGCATTTTAAAGATGCATATTAAATCTTTACATTATTAATTATTTATTTAAAAAGTTTAATTATTAAATCTATAACACATATGTTATCTTCTGGTAAGTCAAATAATAACTATTGAATTAAGTTTAGCATATTTCATATTTATAAGTATATTTTTATTTGAAAAACTATTATTAAAATCAATACACTTCAAATATTTTTCAACTAATCATCTGAGTTAGATTCTTTTGATGTTCATTATCTATTTGAATTGTTTTAAATTGTATTTACAGGTAAATAATATTATTAAATTTTTATGTTAATTTAATTGTAAACTTGAGAATTAAATATTATATATTAAATACCGTTAGCAAAACCAATTTTTTATAGAGATTAATTATTTTGGTTTAAGGCATAAAAATAGGTCATATATATTTTATCCCTTATTTTTATGCTAATTTATCTCATCAAATATAAAGTGTCATATGAAATTAATAAACTATATTATAATTTTAAAAAATTATAATATAATTTATCTTTTCTTTCAATGTATTTTTCATTAACGTTTCCATAATTTACTATCAATGTGAGAAATATTTTAAAATATATAATTATAAATATTTATATAATTGAAGTTTTGTATACATTTTAGGATAACAATAAACATGTTTTTGAAATAAAATTATTAAATTAATTGTATTTTATCAATAAATATGCAAAAATAAATATTGATAAAATTCATTTAAGAATGAATTAGGTAAAAAAATAGTGTTTAATGAAAATTGAGAACATCACTAAAATTAAAATTTTGAAAAATGATTAAAACTAACCTTTTTTTTCAAAAATTATCTTTAAATATAACTATTTTTTCTAAATAGAAATTTACGTGTCCTTAACTTGTATATTGAATAAATAAAAAAGATAAATAACTTTCTTGTAATTTATAATTGAAATATTTATTAATTGAAAATGTGCATATGACATAAGATGTATTTTTGCATATTATATATATATTTAAGAGACTGATTAACTCTAATAATAATAATATCTTTTTGTTCCAATACTTTTTAAAATTATAATGTATAGTTGATTTAAGTAAGAGTTTAAAAGTATTTTTTTTATATAGTGACTGAATTTATATTTATAGATGTTATAATAAACTTGGAGTGTCTAGACCCAATATTTTATATTCTATCAATCTAAACTCTTTCAATATATACAAGCTTAATATATATATATATATATATAATTCACCAAAAAGAATTTGAATAACATATCTTATAATTTGAATATTCTCTTTAAAAGATTTATCAACAAAATCTTAAATGTTTATCAGTAACTCAATGTATTTGGTTAATTTTTATTTTACAGGTACATATATTTTACTTTTTATTTTAAAGGTATATCAAATCATGAAACATAATTATCTATTATTATATATTTTAAAAAATAATAAGTTAGTTCTATATTTTCGTAAATTTTTTTAGAACGAGATAAAAGTTTTTATACATTATATATTGCAACATTTAATTTTAAAATTAAATTCTTTTGTTCTATTATACTTAAAATTGATGATCCTATACACTTATTATTATAATACTGATATTGGTATTAAAAATAATAATAGAATTTTTATAAACATGTTTAAAATAGAATTTGATATTGGATAAAGATATTATTTAATTTTTTATAAAGATAAAATTTGATTTTTCATGAAGATATAATTGAGTTTTGATAAAGATAAAATTTAACTTTTAAGTTTTTATAAAGATAAAATTTGATTTTTGATAAAGATGTAATTGATTTTTGATAAAGATAAAATTTGAGTTTTAATAAAGATAAAATTTGATTTTTTGATAAAGATATAATTTATTTTTTGATAAAGATAATTTTTTATTATCACTAAAGATTAATTTTGATATTTGATAAAGATAGAATTTGATTTTTGATATAGATAAAATTTATATTTGATAAAAATAAAATATTATTTTTGATTCAAGATCTAGAATATGCACAATTAGATTTAATTTTTTTTTCATATTTTAGAAAAGTATTTTGTCATAAAAAAAATCTAAATAATTAATAACAAAAATAAAATAAAGTTGTTAGGATAATTTATGAATATAAAATAAAATAATTTATCTATTATTTTCATATTATAATTAATTAGTTAAAAATTCCTATAAAATATTCCTTTTTATTCCCTTATATTAATTTTTTTAATTTTAATTTAATTATTTTTATATTATTTTTTATCTTAGTTTTAACCAATTAATAATCATAATTTTTAATAAGTAATAAAAAATAACATATAAAAAATTTATTAATAATTATAATTAATATACTGACAATAAAAAGAATAAAAAATAAAATAAAAAAGGAAGTCTATTTAAAAAAAATAAAAAAGTGTTATTAGTTACGTATATTTTGTTAGTTTTTATTTTAAAGATATATTAAATCATGTAACAGAATTATCTATTATTATTTATTTTAAAATATTTTCAAAAATCAATAATTTAGTTCTATATTTTCATTTAAATTTTTGAAAGCGAGATAAAAGTTTTTATACATTATATATTACAACATTTAAAATATAATTATTTTTAAATTTAAAATTAAAATTTTTTGTTCTATTATACTTAAAATTGATTATCCTATACATTTATTATTATAATAATGATATTGGTATTGAAGATAATAATAGATTCAGATAATAGTTATTATTATGTTTTTATCATATTCATTTATATGTTACAAATTTAGAAGTGATATGGTTCCTTTAAATACAACATCTTCCTATAAATGAAAACCTACATAGTTTACCAAATCAATTCTCTACATAATAAATCTGAAACTAAATATAGATATGATCTCCACTATTGTGCCTACTGTACTTGCAGCAGTCTTCCCCTGCTTGGTGACAGGTACACAATTAATTCTTAACTTCATTTATTCTTTATTCTAACTATATTTCTTTTTACATGTAAGCCAAAAGAAGTGAAGGGGTGTAATTTTTTGTTAGTCTTTATGATATAGGTATTTGTTTTTGTGAAAATAGATAAATCGTGTTATAAACTAACACGATTTTAATGAAAAAAAGTTATACTAAAATTATATATGGTAGGACTTCAATTTTATTTTCTACACAAAAATTATGTGATATTAATATGATTTCAGTTTTATTTTTATTTTTTCACAAAAATCATGTCATATGGTATTTTTTTTATACACAAATTTTTTTATTACATTAACATGATTTTAATTTTATTTTTTTATTAAAATTGTATGATATTTTCATGAAGTCGTGTCATGACTTACTTATTTTTATAAAAAAAAATTATACTTATTTCATAAAAAATCAAAATTGCACTTCTTCGATGCTTTTGCTTTTGGCTACATGTAAGCATAAGTCTGACTCTAGATCATACACCACCATGCAAATATAGTTCTTGACAGTTGCTACCATATTCTTAAAAGGTTTAGACTTTTGGAATGTACTGAACAAGTTGTTTCTCTAGGTTAAATTTTTTTTTTTTTTATCTGATAGTAGATATTGATTAGAACGATAATTTAATATATGTTGTAACTAAGATATAATGTTGTATTTGTAGTATAATTTTTTATCTCTTATGCATGACACAAGACTACTTTCTTTTTTAGTTTAAATGTAGTTATATTAATCTTTCTTGTTTTGCTTCAATGTTTTGTTAAGAATTTAGGTTTAATTATTGGTGTCAAATCTCTATCGTAAATTTTTTTACAAATAAAAATGAAAAAAAGTTTATTATTTTTACTTAAAAGATTACAATTATTTTAAAAAATTTAATTATTAAAATTATAACACATATGTCATTTTTCCGTGAGCCAAAGAATAACAATTGAATTAAATTTAGCAAATCTCATTTTTGTAAGTAAATTTTTATTTTTTAGAATTATTATTGAAATTAATGCACTTCAAATGTTCTTCAACTTGTCAAGACTATCATCCATTCTCTAAACTTTTTAGATAAATAATATTTTTTTCATAGTCTTTATTGTGAAAATAATTATACTTTTTAAGATTAAATATTTAATAATATTCATACTTTATTATTTTTTCTAGTAATGATTGTTTTAAAGTTATAAATAATTTTATTTACAAGTAAATAATATTATTGATATTTATATTAATTTAATTATAAACTTGAGAATTAAATATTATCTATTACTATTTACCGTTGGCAAAACCAATTCTTTTGTATATAAATTAATTATTTGGTTTAAGACATAAAAAATAGGCGTCATATATTCCTATCCCTTATTTTTTTTATGCTAATTCATCTCATCAAATATGTTACTGTCATATGAAATTAATAATTAACACTGTAATTTAAAAAAATTATAATATGCTTGATCTTTTCTTTCAATATATTTTTCATTAGCATTTCGATAATTTACTATCAATGAGATTAATATTTTAAAATATATAATTATAAATATTTATATAATTTAAGTTCTGTATACCTTTTAGGCATAACAATAAACATATTTCTGAAATAAATTTATTAAAGTAATTGTATTCTATCAAAAAAATACATTACTTTCATTTATAGCAAAAATAAATATTGATAAAATTTATTTGGGAATGAATTAGTAGAAAGTTTAATATTTAATGAAAATTGAGAACATGACTAACATTAAAATTATTAAAATGATTAAAACTGCTAGTATATATAACAATTTTTTCAAAAATTATCTTTAAATATAACTATTTTTTTCTAAATATAAAATTACGTGTCCTTAACTTTTTTTTTTAATTTTTAATATTTCTTACATTGAATAAATAAAAAGGATAAATAACAGTTTTATAACGTTTAATTGAAATATTTAGTAATTCGTTATTTTTTAGAATTTTAAAAAATTTTGTTACTTCTTGTATCTATACGAAGAAGATATATTTTTTAAACCATTTTTAGTGTCATATTTTTATTTTACAATTTTATCCTTTAAGGAGAATATTTTTGTTACCATCTCTATTATTTCCAAATATAGCTATCTAATTTCTCCACCTAATATAATTTTCTGACTTTCTCACTTAATATACATTTTTTTTAAGTTATATTATTTAAATTAAAAATGTGGATATGATATAACATGCATTTCCGCATATTTTATCCCTCTTTTTAAGAATTTGAATATTACTGATCTTAACCACCAATAATTTAAATATTCCCTTGAGAAGATTTTATCAATAAAATCTTTACAGTTTATCATTAGGCCCACCATATGTTTGGTTAGTTTTTATTTTAAAGGGCCATATATTTAGTTAGTTTTTATTTTAAAGGTATATTAAATCACGAAACATAATTATATTATTATTTATTTTAAAATATTTTAAAAAATCAATAATTTAGTTCTATATTTTCATTAAAATTTTTGAAAAAGAGATAAAAGTTTCTATACATTATATATTACATTATTTAAAATATATTTAGTTTAAAAAATATTTTTTTTTCTATTATACTTTAAATTCATTATCCTATTCACCCTTTATTATATTATTATTATAATTCTAATATTAATATTAATATTGAAAATAATAATAGATTCAGACAACCGTTCTTATTATCATATTCATCGATAGATATTATAAATTTAAAAATGATATCACTCATTTAAATACACCATCTTCCTCGTAATTAAAAAGCTACTTAATTTACCAAACCAGTCCACATAATAAATCTTAAGAGTGAAAACTAATATATAGAGATTATCTCCATTATTATTTTTACAGTGAACAAATTTTTTGTTACAATCCAAGGTTGCAAGATTTCAAACAGTATTCAAAAACTATATGACTATTATTAATATTATTATAACAAACATCATCGTAATATATTAGGTCAAGTATAAATTTAATATCAATGATTTCTATCTTATCATAGTATTTATTATTCACTAACTTTGATATCTATACTTTGTAGCTACTCTGCCACCTGAAGGTGGTGATGGTCAATCATTGGAAAATAATCAAAGCAATCTAAGGAAAGGGCCATGGACACTAGAAGAAGATGACATACTGGCAGCATATGTGACTAAACATGGACCAGGAAATTGGAACATAGTGCAGAAAAATACTGGACTACTTCGTTGTGGGAAAAGTTGTCGTTTAAGGTGGACAAATCATCTACATCCAGATTTGAAGAGAGGTAAATTCACTCCAGAAGAACAAAGCAAAATCAATGAGTTACATGCTAGGATGGGAAATAAATGGGCCAAAATTGCTAAGGAGGTCTGAATCTTCTTTTACTTCTCATATTTTTGTCAAAAGAATTGTACTTATTTTGAATTACTTTGATCAAGACTTACTTACATGCTATGTTCTTCAATGTGTTTGAGTAGTTGCCTGGACGAACAGACAATGAAATTAAGAACTATTGGAACACTAGAATCAAAAAAAGGAGGCGACTTGGATTAGAACCGCACCAAGATGGCATAACACCTGTTTACAATGCTCACAACCGAAAAACTAGTTTAGCTGGTTACACTCACTCTGGGAGTGGCTCAGAAGTAGGTCCATCATCTCATGTACCACATGTGGTGTCCACCAACTTCGTTAGCACTCAAAATCAACCACCATGTGTACCACCAATGTCTAAGGTACCACAAGACATGCAACAATTTGAGGTATCTCAACACATGATGCAATTCTTACCTGAAAATATGATGTCACTGTCTATAATACCTCAAGACATGCAACAGTCTGCAATACCTCAAGATATGCAACAGTTTGCGGTACCTCAAGATGTGATGCATTTTTCTACAGTATCTCAAGACATGCAACAGTCTGAGATACCTCAAGACATGATGCAAGTCTTACCTGAAGGCATGATGCAACTCTCTGCGGTACCTCAAGACATGCAACAGTGTGAGGCACCTCAAGACATGCAACAGTGTGAGGCACCTCAAGACATTCAACTTTTACCTAAAGATATGACACAACAGTCTGAGGTACCTCAAGACATGCAACAGTCTGAGGTATTTCAAGACATTATGAAACTCTTACCTGAAGATATGATGCAATTGTCTGCGGTACTTCAAGACAGGCAACAGTCTGAGATACCTCAAGACATGCAAGAGTCTGAGGTATTTCAAGACATTATGGAACTCTTACCTGAAGATATGATGCAATTGTCTGTGGTACTTCAAGACAAGCAACAGTTTGAGATACCTCAAGACATGCAGCAGTCTGAGGTACCTCAAGACATGATGCAACTCTTACCTGAAGACATGATACAACAATTTGAGGTATCTCAAAACATGCAACAATGTAGGGTACCTCAAGACATGATGCAAGAGTTACCTCAAGACATACAACCGTCTGATGTACCTCAAGACATGATGCAAGAGTTACCTCAAGACATACAATCGTCTGATGTTCCTCAAGACATGATGCAAGGGTTACCTCAAGACATACAATCGTCTGATGTATCTCAAGACATGATGCAAGGGTTACCTCAAGACGTACAACCGTCTGATGTACCTCAAGACATGATGTTAGAGTTATCTCAAGACATGATGCTAGAGTTACCTCAAGATATACAACCGTCTGATGTACCTCAAGACATGATACAAGAGCTATCTCAAGACATACAACCGTCTGATGTACCTCAAGACATGATGTTAGAGTTACCTCAAGACATACAACCGTCTGTTATACCTCAAGACGTGATACAACAGTTACCTCAAGACATGACACAAGTGTCTGAGGTACCTCAAGACATGCAAGTACCACTAGACTTGGCACAACGGTTAGCTGAAGAAATGATGCAACGTTCTCAGTCACCTCAAGACTGGCTACCTGATTTGTAAGTTGCAATATTTCCTTGCTAGAATTGCAATCTTTTTATAACAATTTCCTTCTTGCTTCAGATTCACTCCATCATCTCAAAATAACATAGTTTTAATGATTGAATAAATGTAGCAAAATGATCATACAAGATTTCCTTTCTTGTGACCATGAATGGTCAAGTGGCCCAGAGTTGCCTCCATTGCCACCATCACTTCATGACTTACCATTTGGTGATCCGATGATAAAGAGGAAGGATCTAAGGAGAGTTAAACGCAGGAATTAATAGAGAAAATTCTGACCAGGAAAGATTTCAAAATGAAGATGTTTTTGGTGAGTTTAGACTGCTCGAGAACCATGATAATGATCTTAATCAGGATAATTTATTCAACATTACCTATCCTATTTTGCCACTTCAAAAGTAGTCTTCTTTACATACTTTAGAGATTTAGAGATTTTATTTCCTTTTTTATGATTATCTATTTTTCTTTTACATATTTTAGATTAGTTTAGTTTAAAGATGTTTTCTTATTATTTTGTTTCAAGTTAATTTTTTTTTTTTTTGTTTATCATCACATTTTATAGGCAATATTATCCGAACTAAGCATCAACGTTTTTTTTTTTTCTATTTCTCCTATAGAATAAAGAATAAGTATGTTTAATCAATTAATAAATAAACTTTAATTAATTTTCATAGAGATTAATATTTAGTTGTAATATATTGTGGGCACATAGTTGTTGTATTTTTGTTGGCCTTCGCATTCGTTAAGTTAACGCTTAACTTTTTTTTTTTCTCATGAAATGAGGAATAAAACAAATTTAGTTGGTCGTATAAGGTAGTAGAGTCTCTTGAGATTTTTTAAGTGATGAGGGGGTGACAAAAGAAATTCAAGGGGCCAGCATATAATTTATAATATATAAATTAAATATAATAACTTTGATTGTAATATTCTTACAGTGATTTTAAACATCTTTTGGTGTTATTATTATTTTTAAGAGCTTTTGCAATGTAGTTGCTTGGGTTTGGACATTAGTTTTCTTCTACAGGCTTATATAAACAACATTAATTAAATATTTTATTAATAAAAAACATTTTCAACACTAATAATAAGAAAATAACATTATAAATATTAAGAGAAACTAATATTCTTCCAACACTAACATTATAAACTAACATTCTATCTTCACCTCAACAAGAATAATTCTTAATACTGAAGAAGCATGAATTCTGGTATGAACCTTTTGTTCAAGAGTGATATCTTGATTCAAAGTGCTTAAATATGCAGATTTCAAGACCAACATTCTCGAGATACAATTTAATAATTCTATTGAGGGTAGTTGAGGATATATATTTTACTAAAATACAGCACTATATAGTTATCATTTTGTGAAATAAAAACTAATAATATTAGCACTGTTATTACCACATGAATTAAGGCAGAGATTGGTCAATATTGGCTAATCTAACCATCACATTTTAGAGGTCACTACAGAAGAATATGATAGATTGACACAAATGTATGATGCATATAGGTATAAATTTGAAACTAGTTCCTTATATGAAAATTACTCAGACTAAAATATTGTTCACACACTTTGTATTCTTCAGCCCTTCCAAGAAAAAAGTTTTTAGCTCCACCAAGAGATGAGCACCTTTCTCCTTTCTCATACATGGTGTATGAGTTTTCCCTGCTGCTACCACCACAAGTTATGTCACAATTTTCCCCTTTTAACTTCTGTTCAGCTCTTAGGTCCTTCTCCTTATTACCATGGTTTTTGCTTGCTTTTTGTTCTTCAACCTTCCAATGCTGGCTTCCTTGTGTTTGATTAACCATTTGCATACTATTCTTTCTTTCTGTGCTGAGTTGATCAGGAGTTGAGTACCATGTTTCATCATGGGGGCTCTTTTGTTCACGTTGTTGTTTCTGGTTCATTGGATAATCTGTTACTGTACCTGCACAGATAGTTAGTAATAGTATATGTAACTATAATAACTTTGTTAGTTGCTCGTGAGGCGGAAAACATATGCTAATGTTAATCCTCCTTATCAGATATCAGAAATGGACTTTAAGCTTAACTCAATTTTAGAAGTCATAAATTTACTTATAAACTATTAATGTGAATTGTTGAAATGAAAACAATGAAAGTGTTGAAGTTGATAAGGATCACGAGTTAATATCATGAGTGCATGCAAAGAGATGAAATCTTAGAGTATTGGAGTATTTACTGTTGGGAGAAGTCTCAGTGCTGAAGAGGTAAAGATGTTCAGCTGAAATGTCGGGTAGTGGTATACTCTCAGTGCATGTTTCATGCGTGCTGCTACTACTGGGGCGTGTTTCATGGGGGAGGTGTAGTGGTCCTCTTAAACGTATAATTTTATTGAAACGCCTTACTCTAAATACACCACACGAAAGCTTCTGGAGGATATCCTCCTCGTCATTCTTCATTTTCCTGTGACCAAGTTTTAGTAAGATGATTCACTGGAGAAAGGTTGGATCATACAAACTATATATCAGATTTGTGTTGTGATTTTGTTGTTAGAAACAAAATGCTTGAAGTTGTAAAGGGTGATTGATTTCTAAGTAATGCTCAAATCTCTGAGTTCATTTGGTAAGAAGGTGTGACTTGCACAAGCTATGCTTACCAGATGATCTTAACTTTAATAGTTTCAGATGAGGGTTTTGGAAGAATTATACTATTCTTGCATATCTAGTGAATGAATAATTTTACATATAGCTTCTGACAGTGCATCCATGTGAATGGAATAATTCTGATAGCTAGTTTGAATTCATCTTACCTGTCTAGTATAAGCCAAGTTGCCTTTAACTTCAAGGCTGATTTCAGTGCAACTGCCTTTAATGACGATCCTATAGCCATTTCTATCTTAAATCCAACCTGAAAATATGGTGTGCAAAGTTAACAAGATTAAAAAATAGTAGGTTTATAGTTTTGCTCTCTAGTTAACTCTTAGTAATCTCGTCTCAGCACAACCATGTGTATATATGAGTACTAAAAGAACAGCTTAAATCGTGGAAGTTCAGAAGTTCAGAAGGAAAACAAAAATAGAGAAAATGTTGTTTACTAGTATTTATAAATTATATGACCTTTTCTGATTTGTATAGCTGAAAAGCATGAGCAATGTCTTCATTGTTCATATACTCTTGCTTCTTCCTGGTTGCTTGTGCCTCTACCATCTTCTGGTTTGCTCCAAACATTAACCTGCTATCCACACTGTTCTTGTACCCCACTACAAAAAAAAAATGATTCAAAGAGAACCAGTAAAATCAATTAACATGCTTTGGACAGATAGTCAGATTACTCAACACAACATTTATAAACTATTGTTCTTTGATTGTCCATCTTCTTTCTTCCAAAAACTATTCTAAGGGGTGAATCAAACAATATCATAAGAAGCTCCCTGCAATCTGTGAAAGATTACTCACTAGGAGTCACAACTTGATGCATGACTGCAATCAGTGTGAGCATATCTCCTGGCACAAGTGACAGGCTTTGTAGAGACCATTCCAAAATTCTTACATTGATTTCTCTAGACGCATCATGGATCACTACCACACTTTGCCCCTCCATTGCACAACTCCACCTTTTTTACTTTTATTGCAGAACAAGTGTTGCATAGAACAGTGAGTCCTAAGGGGCCAAGAATTGCAGCAGCTTAATAAGTATGAGTTTACCTCCAAAGTCTAGGAGTTGAAGACAGTGTGTGTCCAAAGCTATTTGTCAATGAGTGATAATATCTTAAGAGAGCATTTCTTGTTCTTATGGAGTATCCTAAGTAACCCCTTAAAAAGTTATTGTTCATGATTGGCCTTAATGGCTCAGCTTTGGTAAAATCTAAGCCAATTCCTCTAACCATTCACATAAGTAGGACAAGATATGTGACCAAACTTTCGATGAGAACGAATGGTTTCTTGGTGAGGTAACGAAATTACCAAGCCTGATCCTTCTGCATGCCTAATGCTCTGCAGCTGTAGAATTTTCATCATATTTATTTGTTCTCTTTATATCATTTTCTCGTAGAGATGCCACATATGGTATGCTAAATCACCACAAAGTAAAACAAAGTTGTGATTATAAAACAAATAGCAATATGAGAAAAACTTTAGGCTTGTACAAATTTGTGTCTTTGCCATATACATGAGATGTGGGAAATCGTAGTAAAGAGGGTAGGACAAAAAGTTAACTTATGTGATTGTATTCAGCAAAATTTCATTCTAGAGCCAGCAGCATGGTTAGGGATATTGTTTTTTACTAAGGATTATTTGTATTAATTATGGGAAATATTTAAATCAGAGCTTTAATATAAGGTTAAAATGTTAAATATAAACTAATTTGCTGTTCTACTTGCAACTCTAGTCTCACCACAGACGCGTTAACCCACTACTTGGTCAGATTCTGATCACTGTATTTGCTTTAATTTCATTCACAGGATTTTTCATTACTATATTAATTAATATCTCAATAAAATAAATGAAATTTTTATTTCCAAATAAAAAATGTATTATTCACTTTTTCATGTAAATTAATGAATGCTTACTGAGTAAATTATACTGAAAATCATCATATTTTCTTAAACACTTATATTTTATATTTTTTTCCCCACCGCTAGATATGTGTAAGCTTTTAAAACTTGAGAAAGTAGTAAAAACAAGAAAACAATAATCTTTTTAAAATAATGGGCAAATTTATGTATTTTTTTTATAAAAAAACTAGTGTGTTAATGTTTTTAAGAAAATACAAAGGGTATGTTTGTTCAAAATAGTTGGTATATTATGCACAACAAAAATGTCAACTTTACGAATAAAAGTTTAACCAAGAGGTAGAATTAGTGAAATAGGGGAAATTTTACTATTTTGATCTAATTTCTCGAAAAAAAGTTATTGGAATGGATAACTTGTAAAAAGTAAAATAAAATTAGGTATGTCGTAAAGTTCATTTTGGAGACGTCATAAAATAGGACTTCCTCTTAGGGAACCTTTTATTTATTGCAAGAAAAAAAAAAGTCATATTTAATATATATAATTTCGTTTTATATAATTTTTTTGTTACTGAAGTTATATTTGGTAAATGCGATTTTAGTACAAACAAAAGGAGGTATAAAAGAAAAAGTAAAAGCCAAACTTAGTAAATATGATTTTAATAAAAAAAATAAAATTTATACTTACCATACACAATTCTAATCAAATAAAATCGTGTATGTAAAACAATGATGTTGTAAAAAATAAAAAATTAAAATTATATTTGTGAAACACGATTTTTTTATAATGATACTCGATGGCTTAATCTCACGATCCAAGTTACCTAAGTTTTGTCTAATCTATATTTTAAATAAATTAAAAAATTTGCTAGGGTTTGATAATCTGAACACATAAAAACATTATTTTGACCCCATTTAAAATAAAATAAAACAACAATATTAAATTTTAAAAATAAAATAAAATACGTATCTTTTTAAATTAAGTCACAAGCAAAACTAATTTTAACTTTCAGATGCAGTGACTTGACATATAAACTTTAATAAGTGTATGTGTTTGATAAATACTATTATTTTTAACTTTTTAAAAATTATAATTATTATTTTTAAAAATAAAATAGTTCATATACTTATAAATTGGTTTTATTTAACAAAAATTAAAATTAATTTATTTTAATTTAGATAACTATTTTTTCAACTCGATTGAACATATTTTATAGAGAATATTTGGTCTGCATAGATCAAACCTATTCTATCATTTGATTATAAGACTTTGGATGGTCACCGAATTTAAAACTAGTAATAAAATGGATAATTTTTTATACGTTTTTTTACTTAGTTCTACTGTTTCAGTGTTATTTGTTTTGATTTTCAATTTCTATAACTACTAAATATATGGTTTTTTCATACATTTTTCTTTGGGAAGAATTTGTATATGTAAAAATAGAGAGTTTTTTTTTTTTCATAATAATGTGTTAAGTTAGCACGATTTTATTTAATTGATATCTCTTAATTTAAGTTAGAGATTAATTTTGAATTAATTAAAATTTAAGAATAATAGTCTTATTATAATATTATTCTTTTTGTCCTCAAATTGTCTTATATCAACACAATTTCAATTTAAAAAAATACATTGAAATAATATCGATCATGACATAGTTTTAATTAATTCAAAATTAGTTTCCACTTAAATTAAGTAATATCGTGTAAAGATGATAAGATTTTATCTTTATATTAAGATCGTATCATCATATTTTTATACGACTTTTTTGTTATAAAATTATGTCAACTTAACACTATTTATCTATAAATAAAATTAAAATTTTTTTACTTAAAATTTAAAAAAAGTTATTCCATAATAAAGAAAAAAGAAAAATATACTTATCTATTCTCGAACACAAAAAGTAGCTGTAATGTATTAAAATTCGTTTAATAATCCTCAATTATGCTACGTCAAAGAACACAACTTATTTGTTTTAATTTTTTTAAATAATATATTATACTATTGAAGTGAACGGAATAACTCTACGATATTTTTCATTTTAACTAATAGAATTATTTGTCCAAAAATAACTCATTTTTGTTATAAGGTATTTTTTTTCCATTTTAGTATAACTTTTTTTCAGAATAAGTATTTTTTTGTTTTAATTTTTTTAAAATTAAATACTACTGACCTAACATGATTTCAATTTAATTTTTAAAATAAGAGATTTTTTCATGAAATTATATCATTTACTCGTAATTGAAATTTTTTTTCCATTCTGAAAATTTTATAAAAAATTCACCGAAATGAAAAAAAAAACCTCCCTTTTTTTATAGAGACCAAAAATTAGCAATGATAATTACAAGAATTAAAAAGGATTAAACAAGTAATTAAAATAAGGCATCTATGTGAATTTCAGTTCAGAAATCTAAGGTTGGGACTGATCTAGGGTTTGTGACTATGCAGACTATAAATATCAATTATTGAAAGTAGACAGAGGCTTCTTCTCTTCTTCTCACTCTTCACTCTGCACTGCCACTCTTCAATTCAATCACACCAATGGCTGTCACCTTCTCAGATCTACACACCGAAGAGGGTGTCAAATCCCTCGATCAACACCTTTCTGGGAAAACCTATATTTCTGGGTAACACTTCTACCATTCACTCAATTTGTATTCAAAATTCAATCTTTCACTGCTTCTGATATCTGGGTGATTGAATCTGCATGTGGGTTATTCTTTGTTTGAGTTCAGGGATCTATTCACAAAGGATGATATCAAGGTGTATGCAGCTGTTGTGGAAAAGCCTGGGGACTCTTTCCCCAATGCTGCCAAGTGGTACGATGTTGTCTCTTCTCATGTTGCCTCAAGGTTTGTTCCTCTCTCACTTATTTCCCTCTTTTTTATGTTGCAAATTCCGCTTTTTCTTTTTTTTTTTTTTCCTAATTCAGATTTTGGCATTTTTGTTAATTTCAAATTTTGTTTGAGTAGCTTCCCTGGGAACGCTCAAGGGGTTAGATTCAGTGCCGTAGCTGCTCCAGCTGAAGCTGCACCTGCCAAAGCGGTATGTGTTTTCTCTAATTTTACATTTGTTGTCTGGTGTTAAAAAAATATTTTTTTATATTGAAAATGCATAAATAATTTAGTCCTAGATCTTGTGAATTTTGTTGTTGATAGGAAACTAATGGAAAAACTTCATGTAAATAAGAGTGTGAGAGTTGGCTGCATTAAATTTGAATATAGAGAATCCAGGCCTTAAAGAAATGGAGGATGCTGAATATCTCCATTTCCTTCTATATGTATGTTTGTGAGATTGGACCTAGATTTTCAGCATTTAAATTTAAGCAATTTTCCTCATTCATCATTCATGTAACGTTGTTGGACTTATTCAGGGCGTTTGGTCACTATTTGAGCCAATGAGTCACTAATCAAACTGTCTAAACCAGTGTTAAAGAATTATAAAAGTTTCGTACTATATATTATAATTTAGTCATACTCCGAATCATTGGGAGATCTCTCTGTAAGGACTGGATATCTTGAGTGTAGGAATATATATTTATAGGTGATCTAACAGGTGATACGATAGATCCAATAAACGTAGATGAGATAGGTTTTGATATGATCAAATGGAGAATATAAAAAAAATGTCTAAAAGAGTTTAGTTATTGCTTAGCTGATTAATTCATATTTTTTTACATCAGTAAAATACAAAGAAAGATATAATGATCTGCACATAGTTGCCAAATAGTTAATACAAAAGATGAGTTAACCTATTCTATAAGTTAACCCTTCACACTAGTTAAGAAATTCTGACACTATGAAACGAGATAGTTATCTTGATTGGATTCATCAGAATTTGTTTGCTAAGTGAACACGTTATCTGGATAACGATATTAGAGGTAGTACACGTGTTGTAGAATATAAACTTTTGGCTTTTATAGTATACAGATACCTATTGTGAAGTGTTAGATATTATTGTGGTAGTTCTGAAGCTGCTAAGTGAACTTATTCAACTGATTTAATCATTGGGATTTATTTGAATTTGTCAGGCGGCTGCTGCTGAAGAAGATGATGATGATCTTGATCTCTTTGGTGATGAGACAGAGGAGGATAAGAAGGCAGCAGAGGAAAGGGAGGCTGCTAAAAAGTCTACTAAGAAAAAAGAGAGTAAGCCTTCTTAAGAGCATTGCCACAGTAATTTGTGGTCCACCAAACATTTCCCATAAATACAATATTGATAGAAGCTATCCTTGACTTTGTTTAATTCATGTAAACTTGTCTTGCTATTTGGGGAAGGTAGGAACTAGGCATGTTGTTACATGGTAGAATAGTAGCTTCAATTTATGATGACTTGTCACATACAGAGACTTTTTCTTATCTCTTGATTTACTTGTTTGCTAAAGTTGTTTGAAACTGTCACTAAATGACGTTGTATAGGTGGCAAGTCTTCTGTCCTACTCGATGTTAAGCCTTGGGACGATGAGACCGACATGAAGAAGCTGGAAGAGGCTGTCCGCAGTATTGAGATGCCTGGATTATTGTGGGGAGCATGTATGTTCAAACTTTCATAAACTTTTCTCTTGCAAATTTGATGCATTCACTATAATGGCCATGCATTGTCTGTAAATTTTATAATCCTATCAGTCAGAAATCAGTGTTGACATGATTTGTAAGATAGTTTTTATTTCAAGTCCAAAAAAGCTACATTACATAGCTTGTTATTGGATCACAATGAAAACATTACAATGTATCTAAAATGGTTTGTTTTAATTGATGCAGCCAAACTGGTGCCAGTGGGATATGGAATCAAGAAGTTGCAGATCATGATGACTATTGTGGATGACCTTGTGTCTGTGGATACCCTCATTGAGGAACGCCTGACAGTTGAGCCATGCAACGAGTATATCCAAAGTTGTGACATTGTTGCATTCAACAAAATTTAAGTTTTCTTGTTAGGCTTTGAGTTTGGCCATTTTCAAGCGGCTGATCAGTCTGTGAGTCTGATTGATACTCCCTCCCTTTCTTTCTTCATGTTTGGTCTGTTTCAGTAGTGGTTTTGTTGCAAGAATTGTGAGAAGGAAAAGAGACATAGATATGTCAAGTATCCATGTTATGATGTAACTTTGAATATTACTTTTTGATTTAGATATTAAGATAAATGAACGAATTCTTGCATTTAATTGTTTATAGGTTTCTCAACTCTAATAATGTGCTTTAGAATTTGTTGCATAAAACAAGTTTGGTTCCTGACTCGTTGTAACAATTATATACTTTCATTTCAAGTTTGGTTTATCTTAGTCTTTCTTGGAACCAACCAAGAATATTCCCTTCACCAAAGCCAAATTTGCTGACCCTGATCACCGAACAATCATTGCTGCTACCACCGCTACTAGAACAGTACCCTTATATAAAAATTGTGATTTCATTTCTTCTATATTACACACTAGTATATTTTTTAAAAAAACATCATAATTTAGTATTATTATTTAGTTTTTACCTTTGACTATCCTTTTCTATGCTTTTGGTTAATTATATTACACTTATCTTACATAGTTAAATTTAATTTGTGATGTGTTGACCCCCAAATTTTGGAAGGTGTGATATATATTTGAAAGACTTAGGACATGAAAAAATATAATTCTGCTACAATGACCCCTTTTATACACCACTGTTTTGTTAAATACTAGTTTTTTTTTTCTTTTTTACAAATACATTTTCATTTCAACTTTTTTATCATGTTAGCCTGGACCGATTAGTTTACCTGTTCAAACCCATTTCGGCTTATTAACACATTCACATAATTTCTATAAGTATTATACACTGATCTTAGTAATCTGTCTTTATCACTTTTTTTTGAAAGTTTATTTTTTGATTGCAACTCAATTTGGTTTAGTATTTAATAACTGAAATTTGGTGTTTGAAAAGGTGTAAGATGATATTGACACCCCATAACTTTTTAGAAATATGATGTTACTTGACTAAACTACATGTTATTTATGTTTTCGTTCAATTTAGTGGAGATAAAGAAGAAGAAAAATAATACATTAATTCTTAAATAACATGAAATATATATTTTTCTTTACAATGACTAATGTATTAATATATAATATCAATATTTTAATTTAGATTTAATTGTCTTTTTTAGATGTTGTTAGAATGATTCAAACTTATCATAATATAGTGTGAAGGCTTGTGTCACTCATTATTCGATTCTTCCCTAGTTCTACTCTCAAGAGACACTCAATTCTTGGTTTGGTATAAAGAAATATGTTAAACAATTTACATTAACTAAGACCAATTATAGTTTAAGTGAAAATCTCACCTTACAGATGAATCTTTAAATTAAATTAAATTTTTGTTTTTAAAATATTTAATTATATTAAATATCTACTACTAGAAAATGCATACTGAAAAAGTAGTTAAGAAATAGAAAAAAAAAAATTGAGTAGAGGTTCAAAGAAATGTCAAAATCAGAAGTACAGAGTGAATTATTTTTTTTGAGTGACATAATGCTTAAACAGATAGCATTAATACAATGCATTATAGGGCACCATCACCATGTTCTGCTATATATATATACTCATGGTCCTTCCTACGTTGTTGGATCCATTCATAATTGATGTATGTCACTTCTATATTATATTATCTGTCTTTTTGGAGTTTCTTTTCAATAAAATAAATAGTTGAGTTTAATTGAAATGTAACAAACCAATAAAAATTTAACACCAAGTTGGTAAATGGTTGACTTTCTTAAATTTTTTATTAGGAGATTATTTGTTATTATGTGTATGAAGAAAATTTTGTTTAAAAGCAATTTACTTTGTGATTTGAAGAGTACAACTCTTCAAGTGTCAATTAAAAATATTTTGATGTGAAAAAGAGGAAGAAATGCAAGTAAAGTATTTTTCACAGTATTATTTTTAAACTTCGTCATGATTTTAAAATAAATCACCGACAATGTAAGAATAGAAGGAGATATATACAGATATGTTGCTTATATTTTTAATGTGAATTTTATTTTAAATATATTTAAGTATTCATTTTATACTTTAAAACCCATTTATAACAAAAAAATGTTGTACGAAGTTCATTAAATACAATACATCAACATTTTTTTACCTATTCCAACTAAGCAACTTAACAACGAAAATGGTGAATGTTTGGTGTTTTGGAATATTTATTATTTTAAATTCTCTCACCACACTAACAAAAAAATATTAAAAATATTAAGTTGAAATAGCATGAAAATGTTTAACATAAAATTGTAGACCCTGGTGTCCATGTACTTTTCTTGCACCATTGCTTCTCATTTTCTTCTTGGTGTAGCTTAAGTTGTTAGTTAAAAAAAAAAAAAAAACAAAAATGCTTCAATATTTGAGTTCTTTAATTAAGGTTTGATGCTCGATTTTTAACTTGAAATTGTAATCAGAGGTACCATTTTATCCTTAAAAAATGAGTATATTTAGGTAAATTTCTCTGGAAGAATTTATAGGTTAAAAAAATAAGAATAATCAATTATGTTAGATTCGATGATGCTTAAACATTGTTTTATGTTAAAAAATTATTATATACAATGAAATAAAAAAAATGTTAATCTATTAAAAAATAAATTATGTTTTATTAATACTATATGTATTTTCTTTCTCTTTTTTTAACTACAGAATTTTTAATTTTACTTTAGAAGTGTACAAATCTAATCCAACTCAGTTACAGTTTTTGTGTTGGGTTAAATTGATTTTTGTTTAGTGTATTCGATTAAATTGAGTTGGGTAACATATTGATGAATTTTAAATTTAGTAAATCAGATTAAGTCCAAGAATATAACACATATAGAAAATAATTTTATATTTTATTATATAAATACTATTCATGTATGTATTGTAAATATCATCGTTTCCCTATAATTATTAAAAACAATTAGCAATATTTTTTTAAAATTACAATGACCTAACACAACCCAATTAATTGTTTATATATATACCCAGTTCTATTTAAACTTTGGTTGAGTAAAAAATTATATTAAATTCGATCTAACCTAATCATTTACGTTTTTATTTATTTTTTCCTTGCTTTTCAAAATAGTAGAACGTGTTGTTCTATTCTTCAATCCTTCTATTCCTATAAAGACAAATTCTTTTCCTTTCTAGATTCATTTGGAGTTTACCCACAAATAAGATTAAGAACATAACACACAATAGTCTTGGGATAAACTTTCCTTATTCATTTCTTTTTTTCATACAAGGGTTTTCTGGGTGATGACTGAAACTTCTATGAGTTGAAATTTTTAGTTAATCCTTTTTAATATTGTATCACTAGGATATCATATTTTGAGTGATGATACATAAATAATAAATTCATTATTTAATTGAATTATGAATACTAAAACAGTCTAATTATTTTTATTTAATTAAATTTATTTAATGTTAAATCAACTATCATCGAGGATAGAAACTAAAAATATTTTAAGGAAATAATAGGTATTCAAAACTGAAAAAACTTTGCAGAGATTAAAACTCAATAAGACCATGTTTATATATATTTAAGCTGATTATATATATATATATATATATATATATATATATATATATATATATTAAAAATATTATATAGAATGTTCAAAATATTGTTACAAATTCTATATGTTTTTACCAAAAATATAATTTTGTAAAACACATAACTAAGATAAATTATAGTTACTAAAATATATTTATAAAAGATAAAAAGACACAATAATGATTACAGTTGTACATCTGTATAAACTTATTTTTAAAGGTTTTACTTTCAACAAATTCAACTACTCACTCACCCTATAACACAAAAGAAATTCATGTAAGATTATTGTAAGGTAACTAATATTTTAATATTTAAATATAGTATTTACAATTATGTTAGTTGTATCTATGGCAGATATCTGTCACTACTAAAATACCTCAATTTAGAATAGAATCACAGAATGAACTTACAATGCAATAGATTAATTAATGTTCCGAAATTATATTCGCAATAAAAAAAAGTGTATAAATTCATTACAAAATCACACCAAATCACCAAAAAAAACACAAAATGATAGTTTTTTTGTTTAAATTTGATTCAAAAAGTTTTAGAAGATAACTTCAAGTAACTGCAATTCTGCAACAAACACGGTAAAAAAAATGGTGTGTTTCTTGAATTATTCAATGGAAACTGCTGATAGTTTGTGTTGGAAATTTCACTATGTTTCTTTTCTCCCATTGAGAATTTAACTTTAATTTATTGCATAAAAGAAAGAGTCACAACACAAATTCTGAAGTTGTAAAAAACAAGACTTTTTAATCAGTGGAACAAACCTCAGAAGCAGAAAAGGTCTTCTTCTCTCTCACTCTCTCTCTTCTTTCTCTCTCTCTTTCCTCAAACTCAGAATCTTCAGGTACTAACCTTTGAGTTCTTGCTTCTTCTGTTTTTTCTTTAAATATGTTCACCCTGATGAATCCTGAACCTTTCTGAGCTGATGCAATTTTTTCTTTTGGGTTTATACCCCTTTTTGTTTTGCGGTTGATTATGTATGATTTCGAGCTTAATTTGGCCATTGGAGTAACTGGGTATTGATAAATTGAATCCCCATTTGAAAAAATCTCTTATTTATTGACAAGTTTGTTGCTGTCTTCTTAATTTTAACTTGGGGTTTAGGTATGCTTTCTTTCTACTGTTGCTGCTCCAAGGTTATGATTCAGGATAAGTTATCTTTGCATCATGGATGAGTTTTGTGATTCCTTTATTCATATTTAATAATTTTGTAAACCCTTTAGGAAAAACTTGATTTCATTTCAATTTTTCTATTATGATGGATATGCAAGCATTTCCCCCTTTCTATTACTGTTGAACCTTATTCCTTAAACTGTTCTTTGTTGTGTGGATGTATGGAAATATGGCTTCTGTATGAGAACAGATTGTTGTTGCAATTGTTGTTTTGTGTAATTTTACACTGACATCTATCATCTGCTTTTGATGACTGTAATTTGTGATTTGTAAATTGTTTTGAAATTTAGGTGCACTTGCAACACAATTTCTGTTACATTATAAACTTATGGTTAAAATTTATTGAAAATCGCCACATTATGAGAGAAAGTCATTAAAAAGGTGTGACAAGCATCCTTTCTTGAGCACATTAAATTTCAGTTGATTGCAAAAACAATAAAAGAATATGTAGGTAACTTTTCTGTCATCAAATTTGTTCTTTTCTTTCATATTTTGATTATAACTCTGGATCAACAGCTCCTTTGTTCATAGTAGTCTTGACTCTTGACTTGTCCTTGGTTCAAGTTTTAGTGACTAGATGGATTACTCTGAGTTTTTGTACTGTATGGTTGACTTGCCCTTGACTACCTTTAGTGGTTTAAGTATAATTGAGATACCATGTTCCTTTGAGTTACTAAGTTATTCTCTTTAGACCTACATATTAATACTAGCATAGTCAATCTTGTTTATTGATTTCAACTTTATAACTATTGTTTTGGTTAATCAATTGTTATTCATTTCTGAATACGTGGGTGTCTTTCACACAGAAAGTTGAATTTTGGTGCAGATTTTATAGATTAAGAAATCCTGTTAAAAAGAAAGATGTCAAGTGGAGCAACGCACTGGTGCTATGAATGCAGACAACCAATTGTGCTTGATGGGGGAGAGACTCTCTGTCCTTACTGTGATGAAGGGTTTATACAAGAACTTGATGAGTTGCGAGGAGCTGCACCGCAGCATGCACATTCATCACATTCAGGAGAGTTTAATCAAATGCCTGTCCTTTTTGATGCCATACAGGCTTTTATGGGGCAGAGAGGTTCTGACCAGAGATTTGGGCTTATGGATGCTGTTGATAATTTCATGAGGCATAGAATGGCTGGAAGAAACTCAAACTTTGATGTTAGAGGGAGGTCAGGTTCCTTCCCAGCTCCTGAACAGAGTTGGGGTGTTTTTAGTTCTGGTCCTTATTTGATCTTTCATGGCCAAGTTCCTGGATTCACCTTGGCAACTGGCAGCCCCAGAGGTGGTCCTAGGCGTGTTGATTTTGGTGATTACTTTATGGGTCCTGGACTGGAAGAACTTATCGAGCAACTCACTATGAGCGATCGGCGAGGGCCACCACCGGCAGCGCGATCTTTGATCGATGCTATGCCGACTATCAGGATAACACCGGCACATATTCGCTTAGATTCACACTGTCCAGTTTGTAAAGATAAATTTGAACTTGGCACTGAAGCCAGAGAGATGCCATGCAACCATATTTACCATTCTGACTGCATTGTTCCTTGGTTGGTTCAGCATAACTCATGTCCTGTGTGCCGTGTTGAGTTGCCACCTCAAGGACAGGTTAATTCCGGTGGTAATCCGAGTTTGGGAGGAAGGAATGGCAGCGGCGGCGGCGGCAGGAGGGGCAGCAATGATAGCTCCAGGGGCAGGGAGAACAACAGCCCTCAGAACCATGGAAGGAGAAATCCATTTTCATTTCTGTGGCCATTCCGCTCCTCCTCTAGCTCAAACAATAATCATTATTCTGAGACTGGAGGAAGCAGTTCTTCAACCACTTCTGACCAGAATAATGGAACAAGTTATAGTGGTTGGCCTTTTGATCACTGAAAGTACCATTTCTTCTCCTGGATAAGTATAATTTCCTGTCTAATAATGCTTGTAATTTAAAATGCCAAGAGTTTATTTAGATTGTATTTCAAACTTAAGCTCATGTAAGGAAGATAAAATAGAGGCTTCTTAAAATCTTTGTACATGAAATTGCCTGAATCTCTTTGAAAATTCAACGTTTCGCCTGTCATTATTCACTTTGATTGTTTCTTGCTGCTTAGTTGGTTTGTTTGGTCTCTTTAGGGTCTAGGCAAGAAGCACAAGATGCCAAAGATAATTTGTTTGTTAGATGAAACTTTTAACCACATCAGGTTTCCTTCATGAAATGACTGCATCATCAAGGGCACTCTTGAGAATGTTGTCAAGCTAATTATCTATCTGTTTGTTAGCATGATTCTTGCAAAGCTTGCTAGTGTGGTCTAATAATGGAAGAAGCCCTTAGGAAATAATTTGGTTTAGTTGGCAAAAAAACTTGGTATTTTGATAAGTTTGGCTTTAGTTATAGACAAAATAGTATGGGAAATTTGTTGGAATTCTGCCCTACAATTTTCACTACATGTCAATGAATGTGTTAGTCCTTGCTTGCAAGCCATGATGAATTGGTTTCTGCTTGGTTTATTGTTGTTTCGTGTCAAATAATGATTGAGAAAAAAGTAGGCAAATATTGCATCCATTGACATGATTCTGATGTATATCCAAATTAGTCAGCAAGAGATTTACATTAGAATGCTTCTCACAATGACTCAATGAACACAAACAAATTCTGATGTGAATCCATCAACAGCCTAAATAGGAAATTAATTGCAAAATTCGAATGTAGGATATCAACAAATTTTGCTACCATCTTTTGGGTCAAACTTAGCAGCATGAAGAGATTCAAAATCCCTTGACACTTTCAAAGCATAAATCAATGAAAAATTTATTGAGACCAATGAGGAAAATATAGTTTTTTAGTTTAGGAATTGAAACTATACCATTGTCAATAAGTGATTTTGTTAAATTTTGAAAAATGTAATAGGTACTGTATTGGAATTTCATTTAGCTTTGGTATATGAAAGTGAGTATAAGTCACTATATTGAGTCACTGTATGAAACATTATCACAGAGAAAGAAAAGAAAGCATGTCACTTAGTGGGGGCCAACTTCTAAAGGGGTTTGGAACTTTGTGATGCTTGTTCATATATGTTTTGTCTTTATCTTTAATGAATTTTGTTTTACTTGACCTCTTCTTTCAAGTTAAAATCACTGTTATCCACATTTTTATATATCATATTTAAAATTATAAAAAAATCTATAACTAACAAAAGATATATTTAACATAAAGAGGAGTTCATACAAGATAATATAGTTAATTAAGGTTATAATCAATTAAAAGAAATTCCACAAAGAAATTTGAGCGTCAAAGCTTATTTCAAAAACATAAAAGCTGAACCATTGAAATGTTACAATATATTAATTACTAAAAAACTTGAAGTTAAAAATAACTATCATTTATTGCCCAAACTTTTCTTGTTTATTTTATATACATTAAAATAAATAAATAAATAAATAAAATGTCATTATCTATCTGTTCTCGCGTCTTTTATGCCGTTATGTTTAAATTTTAATTCATTTGACTAAAGGCCCTTTTGTTATGTTTATGTTTTACTTTTAAGTTTTCATTCTATGGTAAAAAGCTACAAATAGCAATTTTTTAAACAAAAATAATTTTCTCAACTTTTTTTTATAAATATATTCATTAAATTCAATCTATATTTACTAGACACGTTAATTAAAATGGTTCACATAATTCAAACAGTTCCATAAAAAATATAAATTATTTTTTTAATAAAAACGAAAGCCAAATGTATACTTTTAGCTTTTAGTCCACTGTTATTATTCATGTAATAAACAGAGGAAGTAACCTTAAATAAATTTTAATAAGTATTAAATAGTACGAATATGTATTTATTTGTTTAAAAGTCAAATAAAAGAGAAAATTTAGTCAAAGTAAGCATAAAATTCCATTTGATCGATTCTTAGTTATTAATGTTATTTTTTTATTAAGATTTAAAATATACTAACTATAATACATTAAATTATTGAAAGCAAAATGGACAGTTCACAATCTCTACACAACCTGGTATGCTTTAATAATATGACAATTAGAGAAAAGGTTAAAGAATGGTTACAAACAAAACAGAGCCAACTGTGATGCTGCCAACTTGGACAAAACTTTGTGAGTAGTTATCAATGAAACCAACACCTAGCCGCAATATGCATAAAGAAAAACCAAAATATCTTGTCACATTAATTTCTGTCTTTATTATTGCTATTAAAGTGTTTGATCTCTAATCAATTTGACATCTAGCAGACTCACTACCACCATTTATGGCATCTACACTGTAGTAGAATTTCAAACTAAAATCTTGATTTTTTCAGTGAAAAAGTGCTAAGGGATGGGAAAATAGGAGGTGACAGAAAGATTTTGATCCAACTTATTTGGTGCTTACATATAAGGTAAAAGTGAAGACAGATGATCCTTTTACAGCATCTCCTCCAATAAACTTTTTAATTAGAAAAAAAAAAGATATCATATAATAAATAATACAAGTTATTATATAAAATATTTATAAATTGTTGTATAATAAATGATTTCATTAAGCAGAGCCAACATCCATGCCCACAAGCTTTGTCTCCAATGGTTCATCCCACATGGCTGTTTTTGTTTTGTTTTTTTCAAAAAGTTAATTTTAATTTAGAAAAAATAATCTTTCTTATAAAGAACTTACATAATAACCAAAAGCATACAAAATGCGAAAGAAAATAGCTGCATATGACTTTTTCAAAGAGGCTGCAAAGTCTGGTTTAATTTAAAAAAGATGAGTTTGAGTTCAATTAGAGAAGGACAATGTAGCAGGAACAGCTTCAAAAAGCAATAGAACTGTCAATAACAAAAACTTGCCATGTCAAAAGCTGAAAACTACTTTTCAAGAAATATTTTTGTACATGTAAACTTGGCAAGGCCACAAAAATTGGTAATCACAGAAAAAAAAAATGGCGCAACATGGTCTCTGCAAACAGGAAAATTGCTCTGGATAAGCTTCCTGGGCAAAATGAATAATTGAGATTGCTTGATGGGAATTTTACTCTAAAGAAAGATGATAATAATGCTAAAAAGGATAGAGAGTAAAATGAATAGAGCATAAATTATAAGGACAAAGTAGAAAAAGAAATGCGAGAATTGAAAAGAGAACAAACTTGTCTTATAGAAACTATGATTCTTTAAATGTTATATTAACAAGTTACAGGATCATAACAGGCACAATTAAATTTGATTTTTTAATACTTGATAAATTTAATGTGATTTAATTTGAGAGTTTGATAAAAAAATAAAAAAGTGCGATCTGTAGTTTTGAAAGTAATTAAAGAGTAAAATAGGGAGTAATTTAAAAAATAGTTAAAGAGTAAAATAGTGGGCAAGTTAGAAAATGATTAAAAAGTGAATACTAAAAGAAGATATAACAAATGTTATTATGTAGTTACAGATCATAGATAAAAACAATAATTCTTGCCAAACCAATTTCTTAATTAACATGAATCTTTTGGTTGGAAACATGAATTCATTCTCTCTTTTTTTTTTCATAGAAATAACTCATCATTATCTCAAAATTCAAAATAATTCATCGCTATCTCAAAAGCTGTGCTAATCCCTTGTGTATAATTGTGTATCCAATTCCACTTTGGGATCGTGATTTTTCACAATTAAGAAGCTAGTGGTTATAATTTCCACCCTTTCTAACGAAATTGATGTAACTTTTCATCAACTAGTAGTACGGTTGTCGCATTTGGTTAACTTAAAACAGTCTCCAGTTTAGATATTTGGTTAGTTTTAAATTATATTCAGTCATCACCTTTTTGTGACTGAAAATTCTAGGACTAGTTTGTGGGTTAGAATGTGTAAATGGCATGTGAGCGCAAAAGCATGCAAAATTCTAGGATGGTTCACCCACCAACAATCATCAACTGTAGAATCATAAGAGCAAACATCAAATCACACATTTTTGGGTCTTTTTTTTTTTTTTTCATTTTATTCATTCAACTTTCTCCCCTCATTACAGAGTAGGAGAAGAAACAAACTGTCTCGGTAAACTAAAAAGATCTTTCCCTTCAAATGGAGAACCCCAGTCCCGGGAACCAGTAGATGTCTCCGCAGAAGCTACTCCACCATCTTGCAGTCCAGGCATGGGAACAATACTCCTATTTGATGGAACTAGTCTCGTTGATGATTGAGCAACGACTCCTGAAGCATTTGAGTCATACATATGAGAATTACTCTTTGAGAATGGTGAAAATCCTAGCCATAAACCGTTTGACCTTGGTGAAGCTAAACTTCTATCCAAGGACCAGTCTATGTTAGTATAATCAAACTGCATTGACCCACCAGTGCTCCAGTCAACTGGAGAGGTCGCCCCTGATTGGCCGGCTGATCCTAGTCTGGAAAAGAGTCCTAGAGAAGTAGCAGCAGCAAGCGTTGGAGTTGCACCTGCTCTATTCCAATTGCTATTCCCTTGGCTGGTTGCTTGGTGATCTGCTGAATTGCTGCTGCCACCAACAAACTGTTGTTGAGGTTGATACTGAAGTTGGTGGTACCTTTGATTAGAACTGAGGTAGTTTGGACTGGGGCTTCTAGTGTTCGGAACATGAGATAAGAAACCATTAGATCTCACAGCATCTGGACTGTTGGGTGGATACCAACTAGCAGCTATTCCAGGAGGCGATGAACTCATACTTGTGGCTGGAACTTGCTTAGCATTTACAGTTTGGGGCCGCTGCATCATGATTAATGGTTCCCTGGGTGCTACGGGTTGAAGATTCTTAAACTCACCTCCAACAGGCACGTATCGTGCTTCAGACTTAGCAGGTGGGGCTAACATTTGCAAAGGTGATGCCATGGAATACGAAACAGAAGAATTAGATCCAGAACTTGGCCACTTTTTATCAGCGGGTACAGTGGCCTGTTGGGACTTTGCCCATTCAGACTTAGGTTGGATCCTCTTTAGAGGTTGCATATTTCTATTACTGGAATCTGAAGGTACTCCAATCGTCATTGCAGCCTTTGTATAATTAAATTCCTTATCATCTTTTTTGGGTTGATTTGGTAAAGGAACAGGTTTGGTTTGTGGCCTTGAGCTCTGATTTGCAACCCCTGACTGCTTAACATTGTTATTGATAGGAGGATCACCTGTTTCCTCTGGCTTTGGTGGAGCAGATGGCGGATCAAGTTTCAACTCTCTCAAGATTTCAGCAGCCTTATCAAGATCACCGTCACAGTTAACAACTGCTCTTTCAACCTCCTGTTTCGAGCAATCATACCTGGTTACCATGTCTGTAATCTGAGCTAGCTCATCTGATATGTCAATTTTCAAATTGCCCCTGTGTATGTTTGTATCCTTGTTACCATCTGCTTCTTCACCACCTTCAAAAAGCCACGCTACTGATTCCTCTACCCTACCTTCGTTCAATATCAGTGCCATGGTTGCTCTTTCATGAGAAAATCCCATAGCAACAAGCTGCTGGGAAAGTGCCTCAAGTTTCCTTGACATAAGATAACCAGTACACCGCTCATGCAATTCCTGTGCTCGCCTTTCTTTCTGCCTTTGATGCTTCCTCTCATTTTTCTGGCGGATTTTCTCTCGCTTGTCATTGTCAGCTCCTGGTACTGATTCTGATCGAACAGGGCCATTAGAACTTTTCTCTTTATGTTCTTCGGACTCACCAGACCAACTACCATTGTTAGAAACAGAATCATACTCAGCACCAGCAACCACTGAGTTGACAGGATGCTCATCTGTCTCATCTATGTTCCGAAAACGACCATTAGCATGTATAGGTGAGGTAGGTGTCGGTGCAATGTCCAGTGTATGGAATGTTCCTAATAAGGGGTTATATGCACTGGCTGGAACACCAGCCACAGCATTACCAGATCCTGTAGGCTTTGCAGCAGCTTTCTGGGCTTCCTTGCTAGCCTTTTTGTCTTTAGACTTAGATCGGGATGCAGGAGACATCCTTACGAGACAATAGCCCTGTAACATTTAAAAGAATGTTATTGTGAATTGCTTTATAACTGACAACCAAATCAATACAGGATTACATGCATCAACAGAGACAAACAAAAACTCTCACTCACCCCCCCTCCCCCCCAACCAAACCAAAAATCTCTTCATATAAGGAACATCATGTGTATCCATTGCCAAATGAGTAGCCACTTACGAGTAACCCACTAGACACTACTAAGGGGAAAACAAAACAAATGAACACAGGCAAAAAGAGAAAGTGAAGAAGCCAAAACAACAAGGGCATGTTTTAGAAAAAAAAAAAAAAACTTCAAGGAATATGGGGAGAGGGAGGGGAAGGATTTCCTGTCCGTACACTATGCATTTTGTTAACAGAATATAATCACACAATAGTTTCTTTCACCAACTGTTCCCAACTTCATCCATGTGAGTACACCTACAGAAATTTATACAATTACACCTCTGAGCAAACAGCTAGATCTCTCTCTGCACAGGCATTCCTAGGTTTCAAAATTGAGAATGTTTCAGTTGAATTTACCAGAAGAATGCACAACACTAGTTACTAGTTTTTCACACATGTATCGGAGAGACAAAACCGAGAGTGCAAGTACCACATAGTCAACTATCATTTTCCACAAAGTTCACCCATTCAAACACGCCCAAAATTTTAAACAATTAACTGTAAGACAAAACACCACCATTCCATGTTCTCCAGTCTTCCATTTCGGCATTAATCAACACAACAAACAAAACAAACAGTCTTCAAAGAACACACTCAGACGCACGCACACACCAAACCTTGTAGTCCAACTGAAACAAAAACCTCAAGACTCTCCTAAATTTTCACACGACCATCCCACCCCTAACAAGAATTCAAATTCGGAGAAGTAACCATGACCCTACAATTCCCTATAAAACTGACATGTAATATCTATCCAAACACCGAAAATTTTCCATTTTCTTGCAAAACCAAACACGCTGCCAAGCGTTGGGCACTCAACACGAAGAAACTTATAATCACAGCAAACTCAATAAAAAAAAAACTGCAACCAAGGTCAAACGAACAAGTATCAGCACGGGTCTCACGCTATTCCCTCTCGAGGATCCACTTATCCACACTTCACAATCCAAACAGACCAGAAATTCCCAAATCCCACGGACACAAAAATGCGGAATCTGAATTACCCAATTCCGTGATTGCAAGAAGCTCGAAACCAAACACGCCTCTACTCTCTCCCCGACAAACAAGGCGGCAGAGGATCGCAGCTGCAGTTTGAGATTGAAAGAGAGAAAAATAAAGAAAATAAAAAGTATACCAAGAAAAAGAAGAACCAACCTAGGGTTTCGGAGATGATAACGTTGATGTTGACGATAACGATAACGATAACGACGACGGCGATGGCAGATCAACGTTGAATGGCGAAATGGTTAGAGAGAGGATGGAGACAGAGAAAAGGGAGATAGGTTTTTCGAGGCTCAAACTGAATTTGGCAGAATTAGGGTTTTGAAGAAACAGAGATCTGAAAATGATAAAACCAACAAAATTATTTTAAAAACTGAATAAATGGGGAAGAAAAGAAATAAACATGAACTCCAGTGTTTACAATTATTACATAAATATGTAATAAATGTTGTTACTTAAAATCTACATTTTTTAACCAAAGTAATAATAGATCTTTTAACTACCTTGCAATAATTTAGTTGACAAGTTGAATTTAGGCACTTATTTATTTATTTATTTTGGATTTCAAAATCTAACTTATTTACTCTATTTATTCGCATTAAAAACAAATTTAAAAAATTGTATATTGGAATTGAAGACTAGAATATTAAGAATGTCTTTTTAACTAAAAAACTAAACATTCGTAACAATATATTTTTGAAATGCTTAAATGCTCACAAAATAAACTAAATAAGTTAGTTATTTCATTTATGGGGAAATTGGGGAAACACGTGTTGTAATGAAGATGTTTGTCTTTATTTATTTTTGTATTATATTATTGTATTTTAACAAGTTAAATTTTATTATTTATATTAACATCAATTTTATATATTATTTAAATAAAAATATGTACTGATATTTTTCTTTTAATAAAATAACATAAATTATAGATTTACATGCAAGTAGAAAAAACGTCATTATATTAAGAAGTAATATGTGTACAATGAATGGACAATTTATCTTCTATATCTTTTTTATTGTACAAGTAATATGCTTTATGTGTACAATGAAATTTAATATAATTTAAAGATAAAAATATGAATATAAGATATTTATATGAATATATATGTGTGGAATGTTAAATTTACTTCGTCATAAAATATTCATAAGTGCTAAAAGATTAATATAAAAATAAATAACTAATATTATATTCCAATATTTTTGTTCACAACTATATTTGGTAGGTGAAGTCAATGCATGTGAGGTTCTCCAGAGAATAAGTTAATACATGAGAAGTCTTATAAGAAAAACAAATTGGAGATGAGTTTGAGACTAACACAAGTTAGAGAATTTGGTGACTGAATATTAGATGGACTTTTTCACTAATCAAAGCTTTTTTCCACTTTCTTTTTCCTCCTAACTTCAAGAATTCCTTTCACCTTTTTTCTCAATTTTTTTGAGATTATGCAAATTATTTTTAGAATGAGAATTTTTAAAAACAACACCCTCATATCATTAATCCATAAGGTGGAACCAATCCTTTATATAAAAAAATTAAGGTATTGGTTATTATGTGTCATATAAAACATTTGGTGATAAAAAAAAAAACCTTATAAGGCAACTTTTTATCCAATAGAAACATATAAACTATATTTTATTGATATGAAAAGAAAAGTGGATTTGATGCTAATGAAGATTGACATGAAAAGGAATATGACTTATACTTTGTGGGAGAAATCGTAAAGGAAATTGGTTTGGTAACATATGTCATCCACTTGAATAAAGGTGAGGCTTTAGATGAATATATACCTTTCTAGAAAATCAAATTTTCCGTTCTCTTTGTCTTTTCTATTGAAACATTTTATCATCTGCTAAATCTTGCAAATGGAGTATATAACTTTGTGAACAGACACTTACTTAAAAGAAGATAGGTGAATTATTGTAACTTTTTCTCTTCCACAAAGAGGTTTAAAACTATCTTTCTAACTTACTATACATTAATTTTGAAATTATAGATGACAACAAAGAGGGTCATATGCAAACTGCATGTAAAAAAGTGTGGACAGTTATACAAATTGACTTCCACTGTACAATTTTTGAAAATATTATAATTACTCTCAACATTATTATTTTGAAACAATAATACAATGCAGGTAATTGAAAAGACTTTTAATGAAAATTAATGTGATTTGTGTGACTGTAATGAGTTGTTGTAAGAAAAAATAAAGAAAAAAACAATGAAGAGCATAAGATATACAATATCATGGTCAAAACAAAATTAAAAAGAAAGTGGGACATCTGAATTTGTAATAGATAATATTGTTAGTACTAAAAGGTAAGATAAGATAAATAAATAAACAATAAAGTACCCTTGCCACAAATAGAGGAGTGTGGACCACCATCAAGAGTGGATGAGTATAGAAATACCATCAAAAGCTTTTAATTACTGAACACTGATACAATTCCAATAAAAGAAGTACAATTCCAATAGAAGAAGACATATACAATTCCAAGAGAAGAAGTACAATTCTAAGAAAAGAAGGCAAATATGTGAAAAATAATATAACAAAGAAGAGTTTTAATATTAGATATTTCATTCATGAAGGTTATAATTTTGTATAATATAGGAATCTAATGTCAAAAGTGTGGGTAAACACTCAAAATAGAGACAATTTTATGAGTAGAAATGTAAAGATGTGAGAAACAAGTATAAACTGGAGTACCATCAGGACAACATATGAGTGTAGAGCACCCTTAGAAGTAAACGAGCATTGAAACATCATTAAAAGGTTTAACTCTTTAATAATTGTGGAAAATACTTTTAATTATGAAATCAGTTGCAGAATCCACATTTTGGAAGGGTGAAGGACTAAATACATAAACAATTCCATAAGAAGGCAGAGGGTGTGAGAAATAATATAACAACGAATAACTTTAATGACACAACTGTGACAGAAGGTCCCACTGTACATCAGAATAAATGTGGATGAGAAACCCGATAACCCCTATTTTATCATCATTAATACTCGAAGGTATATTGAATATTTCATCAATGAAAGTTACAATTTTGTATGATATAGGAATCCAATGTCAAAAGTGTGGGTAAACACTCAAAACAGAGACAATTTTTCATGAGTGAAAAGGTAGAAATGTGAGAAATTAAGTATAGAGACAATTTTTCATGAGTGAAAATGTAGAGATGTGAGAAACAAGTATAGACTAAAGTACCATTAAGAGAGCTGAGGAGTGTATAGCACCTTTAGGAGTAAATGAGCGTTGAAACACCATTAGAAGCGTTTAACTCTTTAATAATTGTGAACAATACTTTTAATTTTGAAATTAGTTACAAAATCTACATTTTGGAAAGGTGAAGAACTAAATACAGAGAAGGCAGAGGGGTGTGAGAAATAATATAACAATGAAAAACTTTAATGACACTGAACTTGTGACAGAAGGGGTAAGGTCCCACTGCAGATAAGAATAAATGTGGATGAGAAACCCTGTTTTATCATCATTAGTACTCTAGGGTATATTGAATATTTCAATACAATTTTGTATAATATAAGAATCCAATATCAAAAGTTTGAATATTTCATTACAATTTTGTATGATATAAGAATTCAATGTCATTATAATTTTATATGAGATAAGAATCCAATGTCAAAAGTGTGAGTGAACACTAAAAGAAAATACACTTTCATGAGTAAAAGATAAAGATGTGAGAAATAATACAATAATGAAGAGTTTTAATCACCAAAAATATTGTAAAAAAAAATAAGGATATATCTCAGAAAAAAAAGAAAGAAAATATATATATATATATATATATAGATGAAAAAACTCTATTCTATTTTATCACGATTAAGACTTAAGGATATATTCAACATTGCATCAACAAATATCACAATTTTGTATAATGTACAAATAATCTCTAAAGAGTGTGAAGTGAATTGAATATTTAAGTCTATTAATACAGATAATCATCATAATAAAACCCTTTAACTTATATATATATATATATATATATATATATATATATATATATATTAATTTTTATTCATTGTTATGTTTTCTAATAATAAATTATTAGTTTTAATTTTTTTAATTATTATATTTACTGTTATTTTTGTAAAATATTCAAATTTTATATTAAAAGTTATAAATAATTTGCATTTCATTTTTCATTTTTTTTAATTTATATAAATTCTTCACGGAAGATAATAATTCTGAATAATGTACGAATCAATGGTTAAAAAAAATGTAAAATAAGTTGGACATTTAAATTTGATATGCGGTAACACATAATCATCTTATTGAATATTATTTAATATTTTTATTCCTAGTATTTAATTTTTTTAATTATTATTCTTACTCTTATTTTTGTAAAATATTTAAAATTTATATTAAAAATTACAAAGAATTTTTCGATTTTATTTTTAATTTTTTCAATTTATGTGAATTGGTCCACAAATTCACAGTAGTATAAAATAGGTTAGACCTATTAACTCATGAAGGAGTTCACTTCCATCCATTTTTAGGAAACTAAATGCAAAATAAGTCAAAAGAAGAGTAGTAAATCATATTGTAATGGCTAATTAAAATAAATATTAGTCAGTGTTTTAAAATTTAATATAACTTTAAATAGTATCATCTTAAGTATTATGAGAAAATAAATTAAAGAGATAAACAAAATCTAATTAAGCATGTTATTATGGTATTTACTGAAAAATATTAAGTATTCGCCTAATATTCCCTTATGGTATTACTCTTTTGGCATCTGTTTAGCTAAAAAAGTTATAAGATATTTCTAATAAATGGTAATAGCTTATAAACACGAGAACTCTAAAACTGAACATGAAATATTTATAAGTTATTTTTTTGAAATAATGAAAAATAACTTTTACTCTTTCACTTTGTCTATGTAAAATAGTTTATTAAACATTTTATATTACGTTATGCAACAATTTTAAAAACATATATGTAAATAATAAAAACACTATATTGCGTTATTTAATAATAGACAAACATATATATATATATTATCTTCATCCTCAAAGTAACATTTAGAATTAGACATTTTTCATTTTCTATTTTTTGCTCTCTTCGTATACTTGTTATTAAGCTAAACTACCACCAAATAAAGTCAAAATAGAGTTTGGCTCACCTATTCGATCTCTTGTATTTGTAAAAATAAATTAAGATAAAATATTATTTAGAAAAAAGTCTAAAATAAAATTATGTTTTTTCAATGAACAAAAATTGTATAAAATTTAACTAGATGATTACATGTTAAAGAACAAAATATAAATACTGAAGATAAAATCACCTTTATTATTTAATACAAGCATTCAAATCTATTTTTGTATTACAGTGTAAATTCATTTTCACTTTATTTGACAGTTACTTAATATAGAAAAGTATGGCAGTTACTTCCTGCATTATAAAATTGTGACTTCTGCTGTACAATTTTTAAAAATATCAAAATTGCTCTTAATATTATTATTTTGAAATAAGGGTGCAATACAAGCCATTGAAGAGACTTTTAGTGAAGATTGCATGTAGTTTATGTGACGGTAGTGAGTTATTATAAGAAAAAACAGAACAGTGAAAAGCATAAGAGTATCTGTATTATGTTCAAAACAAAATTACAAAAGAAAGTGTAGCATTAGAACTTTTATAATACTAAGACCTAAGATAACCGAGGAAACAATGAAGTACCGTTGAAAAGAGTGAAGGAGTGTAGAACCCTCTTAGGACAAACAAAAGAACACCATATAATAGATTAAGTTACAGAATCCAAATTCCACGTTTGAAAAGGGTCAAGGAATAAATATAAACACAATTTCATACAGAATTTCATGAGAAGAAAGTAGAGATATGAAAAATAATATAACAGTAAAAAACTTTAATGATAAAAAAAACATTATGATAGAAAAGGATTTATTAAAGAATGTTACCTTAAAATAAAGAAATCAATTATAAAAAATGAGGTTCAGTACTAAAGACAAAGACAATTTCATATGAGAAGGTATAGATGTGAGAAATAAAATAATAATAAAACAGTTTAATGACAAAAAAGATAAAAAATAATTTTATATTATGAGTCAACTCTCAAAAGCATAAAGTGAGTTGGAATTTATGTTTAACAGTACACATCTTAGTAAAATTATCTATCTATATCTATATATATATATATATCGTGTAGGGTAATCTATCATGTTTATTTAATATTTTTATTCATTATTATATTTTAGAATATTTAATTTTTTAATTATTATACTCACTCTTATTTTTATAAAATATTCAAATTTTGTATTAAAATTAAAAATAATTTTTGAATTTTATTTTGAATTTTTTCAATTTATGTGAATTGGTCCACAAATTCGAAGTGGTATAAAATAGGTTTAGGAATAGACCTATTAACTCATGAGGGGTTTCACTTCCATCCATTTTTAGGAAACTAGATGCAAAATAAGTCAAAAGGAGACCTCTAAATCATATTGTGATGCCTAATTAAAATAAATATTAGTCAGTATTTTAAAATTTGATATATTTAAATAGTATCATGTTATAAAGTATTCATAGTTAGTCATAGTTTTTAGTAGGAGATAAAGGGGAATTTGAATAGTCAAAGACATTTCAATTTCCAAAAATTGATAAAAAGATAGCGAATTAAATTGAATTTTAATAATAATATGAGAAAATTAAATTAAAGAGATAAACAAAAATCTAACTAAGTATCTTATCATGGAGAAACACCGTCCGATACTCTTTAATAGTTGAGATAATACAACAATGAAGAGTTTTAATAATAGAAAATATTGTAGCAAGAAAGGTAAAAACGAACTCCATAGAAGAATAAATATGGATGATGAAAAAGTCCATTTTACAATCTTCAAGACTCCAGGGTATATTGGATATTTCATCAACAAAAGTTACAATTTTTGTACAATATAGGAATCCAATGTCAAAAGTGTGGATGAACATTGAAGACAACTTTATGATAGAAAAGGTAGAGATATGAGAAATAATATAACAATAAAGAGCTTTAATGACAATAAATATTGTAATCAAAGATAATGATGAACCCTAGAGAAAAAGAAACGTTGATGAAGAAAAAAAATCTTATTTTATCATCGTACGTGGATGAAGAAAAAAAAAATCTTATTTTATCATCGTTAAGACTCCATGACATTTTGTTACTAAAATTATAACAAATTAATGTACACATCAACTCTAAAAAAATAAAGTGAGTTTGGACATTTAAGTATATATATATATAAATGTACAAATCTACCATTTTTATTGATATATATTTAATATTTTTATTGATTATTATGTTTCCTACTAGTAAATAATAAATTATTAGTTTTTAATTTTTTCTTTAATTATTAAATATTCAAATTTTATCTTAAAATTACAAAGAATTTTTGGATTTTATTTTTAATTTTTTTTTCAATTTATGTGAATTGGTTTACAAATCTGCAGTGGTATACTACATAAATCAATTGTCAAAAGTGTGGGTGAATAAAGACAGACAATTTCATAAAGTGATAAGGTAGATATGTGAGAAACAATACAACAATAAAGAGCTTTAATGACAGAAAATATTGTGACATAAAAAGACAATGACCAATTGCAGAGAAAAATAGATGTGGACGAGAAACTATGTTTTTATCATCATTAAAACTTTAGGGTATATTAACATTTCATCAACAAAGGTTGCAATTTTGTATAATACAATAATCCAATGTCAAAAGTGTGGGTAAACACTCAATACAGAGAGATGAGTGAGAAGGTAAAGATGTGAGAAAAAAGTAAACAATGAGTAGATGAGGAGATAAATACTATTAATTTAAGTCTTTAATAATGAGAATAAGATAGAGGGATGTGAGAAATAATACAACAATGAAGAGTTTTAATGACAGAAACACAAAACCTCTTGTGACAAAAGAGGTAAGAAGTAAGATGGAACTCTAAAAAAATAATAAGTGTGGATGAGAAATTCCATTTTATCATCATTAATACTTGAGGATATATTGGATATTTCATCAATGAAAGTTATAAATTTGTATGATATAGGAATCTAATGTCAAAACAATGAGTGAACATTCAAGAGAGACAATTTCATGAGTGAGAAGTTAAAGACATGAGAAATAACACAATAATAAAGAATTTTAATAATGTGACATAAAAAATAAGAACGGACAACAAATTAAAAGAAAGATAAAAAAAATACCAGTGTGAACTGAGTTGAACATTTAAATTTATTAGAACACATAATCATTATAAATATATAATTTTTATTCATTGTTATTTTTTTTTCATGTTTTCTAATAATAAATTATTAGTTCTTAATTTTTTTAATTATTATATTTACTGTTGTTTTTGTAAAATATTCAAATTTTATATTAAAAGTTATAAAGAATTTTTGCATTTTATTTTTAATTTTTTTAATTTATATGAATTCGATATCTCATCAAGGAAGATAATAATTCTGTATAATGTATGAATCAGTGGTTAAAAATGTAAAATGAGTTGGACATTTAAATCTGATCTACAGTAACACATAATCATCTTATTGAATATTATTTAATATTTTTATTCCTAGTATTCAATTTTTTTAATTATTGTTCTCACTCTTATTTTTGTTAAATATTCAAATTTTGTATTAAAAATTACAAAGAATTTTTGGATTTTATTTTTTTCAATTTATGTGAATTGGTCCACAAATTCGCAGTAGTATAAATAGGTTAGACCTATTAACTCAGGAGGGAGTTCACTTCCATCCATTTTTAGGAAACTAAATGTAAAATAAGTCAAAAGAAGATCAATAAATCATATTGTTTAATAAATTAGTCAGTAAAAAGTGTTTTAAAATTTAATAAATTTAAATAGTATCATGTTATCAAGTATTATGAGAAAATTAAATTAAAGAGATAATAAACAAAAATCTAATTAAGCATGTTATTACCCAAAAATATTATTATAAAAGTTGAGATAATATAATAATGAAGAGCTTTAATAACAAAAAAAACATTGTGAAAAAAAGATAAGAACTAACTCCAAAAAAAAAAAATATGGATGAAAAAGCCCATTTTATAATAATCAAGACTCAGGATATATTGCATATTTCATCAACAAAGATTATAATTTTATATAATATAGGAATCCAGTATCAAAATGTAGATGAACACTTAAGAAAAAATTCATAAGAGAAGAGATAGAGATATGAGAAATAAGATAACAATGAAGACCTTTAATACATAAAATATTGTGAAGAAATATATAAATGAACCCTAATGAAGAAGATATGTGGATGAAAAAAAAATTCTATTTTATCATCGTTAGGACTGGATGATATATTGGATATTTAATACATATAATCATCTTAATAAAAATTCTTAACTTTTGTATATATAACTTAAAGTGGAGAGATCTATCATTCTTATTGATATACATATTTAATATTTTTATTCATTATTATGTTTTCTACTAGTAAATATTATTTTTTATTTTTTCTTTAATTATTAAATATTCAAATTTTGTATTAAAATTACAAAGAATTTTGGATTTTATTTTTAATTTTTTTCAATTTATGTGAATTGGTTTACAAGTGGCATAATACTACAATCAATTGCCAAAAGTTGGGTGAATAAAGATAAACAATTTTATAAGTTAGAAGCTAGAGATTTGAGAAACAATGTAAGAACTTTAATGATAGAAAATAGTGACATAAAAAATAATGTTGACAAAAAATTTCCTATTTTATCATCATTAAGACTTGAGGATATCTTAAACATTTCATTAACAAATGTTACAATTTTATATAATACAAGATTTTAATGTCAAAATGTGGGTGAACACTGAAAACAAACAATTTCATGAGTATGAAGATGAAAATGTAAGAAATAATACAATAATAAAAAGCTTTAGGATTTGCTTGGATTTGAGAGTGTATTTGAGGAAGTGGATTTGAGTTGTTTTGAGATGAAAGTGTGTACATTTGAATTAAGGGAAAAATAATAAGAAATAAAGAGAAAATTTATGAAAGTTTGTGAGTGATGTGATAGATATAATTAATAAAATATATTTTTTAATAGGTAAAATAAGATTAGGTATAATTTATGAATAAAATTAAAGTTAAAAATAAATTATTATTGTTAATATTATTATTGTTAATATTATAATTTTTATTATTGTAATTATTATTTGTAATTTTATGATTATTTTTCAAATTATCTTATTTTTTTTATTATTTTATAATTTATTATTAATACTTTTATTTTTTTAGTTTATTGATATTTATAATTTTATTAAATTTATTTATTTATTTAAGTATTTAACATGAAACATATATTAAAAATATTTAATTTATTTTTATTTAACATTTTTATTTTATTATAAAATTAATTATTATATATTTTGCAATTATTTATTATTTTAAAAGAAAAAATAAAATTTTCTTATATTTTATTTAATTATAATTAAATTAGTTTCTTTAATTAATTATTAAAATAAGACTTTCTTCACAAATAGTTGATTCTATGGAAGAAAGTTTTAAATAAAGAAATTTTTCGTTTTTCATAAAGTTTTAACTCGTTTTTCGGAAAGGTCTTCTTCCTCATTCTTTTGTTTCAGCTCCTTAATGACAAAAAATATTATGACAGAAAAAAAGGACTATGCATGAAAAATTAAAAAATATAATAAAAAATCCTGAGTAAGACTTAAAAATATATTAAACATTTCATTAACAAAGGTCACAATTTTTTTACAGTGTAGGCATTGAGAAACGCATTGAGAAAATGTGAAGTGAGTTGGCATTTAAGTCTATTAGTAGACCTAATCTTAATTTATATATATATATATATATATATATATATATATATATATATATATATATGTATAATATTTTTATCCAGTATTATGTTTTCGAGGAGTAAATAATAAATTATTGTTTTTTTTAATTATTATATTTACTGTTGTTTTTTTAAATTATTCAATTTTTTAATTAAAATCATAAAGATTTTTTAGATTTTATTTATAATTTTTCCAATTTATGTGAATTGATCCACAAATTGGCAGTGTTATAAAATAGGTTAGACCTATTCACTCAGAGGGAGTTGGCTTCCATTCAATTTTAGGAAACTGAATGCAAAATAAGTCAAAAGGACACCAGTAAATCATATTGTGATGCCTAATTAAAATAAATATTAGTCAGTGTTTTGAAATTTAATAAATTTAAATAGTATAATGTTATAAAATATTCATAGTTAGTAATAGTTTTTAGTAAGAGATAAGGGGGAATTTGAATAGGCAAAGACATTTCAATTTCCAAAAATTGATAAAAAATAGCAAATTAAATTGAATTTTAATGTAAATATGAGAAAATTAAATTAAAGAGATAAACAAAAATCTAACTAAGCATGTTATTATGCTATTTACTGGAAAATATTAAGTATTGGCGTAATACTCCGTTATGGAATTACTCTTTTGGCATCTGTTTAGATAACAAAATTATAAGGTATTTCTAATAATAGTAATAGCTTATATTTCTAATAATAGTAATAGCTTATAAACACAGAGAACTCTAAAACTGACCATAAAATGAAATATTTATAAGTTTTTTTTTAAATAATGAAAAATAACTTTTACTCTCTCACTTTGTCTATGTAAAACAGTTTATTAAACATTTTATATTACCTTATGCAACAATTTTAAAAACATATATGTAAATAATAAAAACACTATATAGTGTTATTTAATAATAAACATACATTTTTGTGTATTTTATCTTCATCCTCAAACTAACATCTAGAATTAAACATTTTTCATTTTCTATTTTTTTCTCTTCAGATACTTGTTATTAAGTTAAACTACCACCAAATAATGTTAAAATAGAGTTTGTCTCACCTATTCGATCTCTTGTATTTGTGAAAATAAATTAGGATAAAATATTATTTAGAAAAAACTCTAAATAAATTTTTGTTTTTTAAATGAACAAAAATTGTATAAAATTAAACTAGATGATTACATGTTAGAGAACAAAAATATAAATTCTGAAGATAAAATCACCTTTATTATTTAATACAAGTTCTGAAATCTATTTTTATATTAAAATGTAAATTCATTTTCACTTTATTTAAAATAAGAATTCTTATTTATTAGATAAAAATTAATTCGTACCATTGAGACCGTGAATCAAAATATAGGAATACCTAACATAAAAAAATACATGTAAGGGTACTAAATATCTTTAATATAAATTATCTTATAATTAAAAATCTAATCTTAATTTTGTTCTCATCCCTTGGCTATTTTTTTCCCGTAATTTAATTATTTTATTCATTTTCTCTCTCTATTAATAATCAGCTTAATTGGATTTTTCAATTTTTAAAATACAATAACGTGATTTTTGTCGAGATTTAATTAAGTCCATCAATTCTTACACTAATTATGTTTTGAAATTTGAGAATATCAAATTGAATAAAATAATCAAATAATAAAAATAAATCGAATAAAATAATTATATAATAAAACAAAAAAGAATTAAACCTAAACTTTCTAATTAAGACTTTTTTTTGAAGATATAATTTATAGTTTAAAAATTATGATAAATATTTTATATTGCAAGGTGAAGTTATTTGAAATCATTGATAATTTATAAAAGGTATTAAAATTCTATTTAGGAATAAAAAAAGAAAATAATATGTTTCAAAAAGATCTACAAAAAGAAAAAATATTGAAAATATATTTGTTTAAAATAAATTTTAAAAATAAATCTGATTAAAAAGGATCCTAAGATAAGTATTATAATTCAAATCTATAGAAAGTTAGGGAAAGATTGTGATTAGAAAGAAAATAAAATTAGTCTTTTAGAATAGAAAGGAATGGTGAATATGAAAAGTTTTTGAAACAGTGTGAACCGTAGAAGACTCCTAGATTAGCGCTTCGTGGGAGGGGAAACACTCCAAACACACGACAAAACAAAAATAAAAATATAATATAGTTTTTTTCCCCACTTTGCTTCTTCGTCTTCTTCAACAACGATTAATCTTGTTTCCCTTCTCCTTTGTAAAAAGTAAAGTGGGGTTTGGTCTTTTTCTCCAACCGTTTTTTTTTTTTTTTTTTTTTTCACAAATGAGGAAGAAACTGGATACTCGTTTCCCCGCGGTAAGTTCTTTATTCCCTTTGTTTCTTCATGTTGAAAAGATTGTTATTGGTTGTTTTCATTCTATGTTGTCTTTAGGCTGGTTTTGTCGGGGTTGCTTATTTTGTTTCCTTGTACAAATTGGTGTTTTTGGGTGGTTTTTGATGTTCTGTGGTTTATGTTTTGATGTGGCTACATGTTTGTAATTGTTTTGGCCTTGAATTGTTATTATGTTAATGACTTATTTTTTAGAGTGAATGTTTTGCCGGTCAATATTGTCTTAGAAACTGTGTCCATTGGACGTTAGTTATTTTTGATGAAACAAGTTTTCTTTTAGAAAGACAAAGAAACACAACCTCCTATCGTGCAAGTTTGTCCTTTCAACCACATTTTTTCTATCTGAAAGTCTTAAGGAATCCAAGCCTAGTTCTACTAGAGGAAACTATTTGCTGAATTTTGATGCAGTGCAATGTATTCAATTAGAAAGAAAAAATTGTTTTCAAGGTGTGATTGGTGTACATCTTAATGCTTCTTTATTATGGCTGTCTTAACTGAGATTTCTTGGTGTAATTTCTTTTTCGTTTTATTGTGTACCTACTTTGGAAATGGTTGTTGCACTTGTAAAACATAATTTGTTTTTTTGGGATGTAAAACTTTATCTTTATTTTGGCACTGCTTTAGGTCGTATTTTGTGTATTGGAAACTAGGACAGAATGTTGTTCTGTAGTACTTATTCCCCTTCTAACCTTTTTCCAAATTTGGTATTATATGTCTATCTAAAAGAATTCCCTGAATTTGGTCCCCTCAAGCAATGATATTTTTTTTAAGCGATTGTTTATTCCTTTGTTAAAACCACTGCTTCTAAGTATTTTCCATACTACTATTGTTTTTGAGGATTGCATATCACATATCAATATCACACATTCTTAAGCAGAGGGCAACATTGTCATCAGTAACAACAGAAGTCTTTTCCCACTAGTTGTGGTGGAATATATGAATCAAACATAGCTACAATGTCCTATAATAAGTCATGTCCGCATTAAATCATTCAAATACAAATATAGTTTTTCTTGATCTCTCCCTTTTTCTACCCTTCATCTTATGTACTTTATTATTTCGATTCTATAGCTAAACCTTATTCATGTGGGAGATAGACACGAGGGTCTTCTGTGGCCCACCTTATGTTCTTACACTACTGTTGACACCGGTCAATTATGTGCAATACTTGCTTAACTTTTGTACTATTACTCTTTTCTTCTTTTAGGAGGGTAGTGGTGAAATTTGAGCATTGGTTACCTGTGGTGGGACAGGACAAACATAGTTTTCTTATTTATTTAATTTCTTTTAGTTGAAAATTTTGCTCTTCATTCGTAGTGGTGGAATTTCCTTAATTGAATTATACTGAATGCTCTTCCATCTTTCAGTCATTTTAGTAATAATTGTGTTATCATATAGAATTGGTATTTGACAGGCCAGGATTAAGAAAATTATGCAAGCTGATGAGGATGTAGGGAAGATTGCAATGGCTGTGCCACTTTTAGTTTGTAAGTAATTTTCCATGCATATTCTATTTTATTTGTCTCCCTCAAACATGATTTATTTTCGTGCTTTTGGGAGTTTTTAACGAATAATCTCTGATTTATGATGATGGTTCATGTTTATGCGTTGCAGCTAAAGCACTAGAGTTATTTCTACAAGATTTGTGTGATCGAACATATGAGATAACTTTGAGGAGGGGAGCAAAGACTATGAATGCTTTTCACTTGTAAGTGAAATTCCTATTTCTTTATCTGTTTAAATTTGTCTTTGTCAATTCTATATTAGGTGGTTACACCTTTTATACAAGCCTGCACGTTTCTTTGGTTTGGAGGGAGGGTGTGGGCTGGTTGATGTACTTATAAGAACATCACATCACATCGACAATAATAACGATAGTATGCTCAGTCTCATTATTATTTCTTAGTATTCTTCTACAGATTTCATATTCCATTATGTTTGACATTAAATTCCACTCTTCTGTCTAAGATAATTAGACATATTATGACATTTGCTGAAGAAAAATGTTGGGATGGTCTTGCTTTTGGAACACGTGAGTGTAGTGTTGTTGACCTTTTTCTGTTTTTTAAAATGTCAAGTTACTTGCTTCCTTTGCCTTTGCAGAAAACAGTGTGTGCAGACTTTTAATGTCTTTGACTTTCTGAAAGATATTGTCGGCAAGGTTCCTGATTTAGGTGGTTCTGTTGCAAATGGTGATGATCATACTGTCAAGAGGAGGTGTGCTCTGGTCAATGCTCTTGTTAGTTGGAACTAGTTTCAGTATGCTGAATTTTGTCTATTTTGTATTAGGAAAGTTGCTGAAGATGATAACGATAGCCACGAGGAGTCCAAGAGAAGTAACAGAGTAATATATCAACTATATTCTATTACTTCATCAGATGTTAGCATAAATTTTGCTTGTGTGATTAGTTTTCACGATTTGAGCAGGCAGAGCCTGGACATAGCAGTGGCAGAGGAAGGGGTAGGGGCAGAGGTAGGGGTCGTGGCCGTGGAATTAGAAATGTAGATCAAGAGATGAGTTCACATGCCAAGTGTGAGGAAGATTCTAATGCATTGAAGCAAAATGAAAAGCAGACTCAAAGCAATGAAAGCATGGAAAATGTGTCATCACCTGAAGAGGTTAAGCAGACTTCTCCAGTTAGCAAGCCGACTCAAGTGTCCATTCGAAATTTTGACTTAAACATGGACCCAGATGAGAATATGGATTTGTTAGCATCACCAACTCCTGTCCCAACTAGTTCGTCTGCAAAATCAATGTCAGAAGAGAAGCATGATGAATACCCTGGATGGTCCTTGTCTGATATGGAACAAATGACCATTGATCCCATTCAACTAGCTAACATAAATGGAAGGATTGATGAAGATGAAGAGGATTATGATGAAGAAACGTAAATACACCTGTGTTGGTTTAATGATGATTTCTCATATAGGCCAGTCAGTAGAAAGCTCTAACGGAGAACTAGAGTAGATTTTTTAGAAGCGGTGTTAGGCAGATACTTAGTAGTTAGGAAGATTAGGAGGGATGATAGGGCATTGATTACTGTCCTTACAATCTTTGTTTAGACCAAAAGTGGAGATATAGATTGTTACAATTAGAAATAGTCAAGATATTGTATTTTGAGAAATTATTTTAATCTTATGTAGGTATTGCCTGTGCTAGGCACTATATTAAGATTTTGGATGTGGCACGGCTTAAAATATTAAGGAGTGCCTCCCTTAGGCACTGCCTTAAAGAATTTTATTTTGCAATCAGTCTAATTTGTAATAAGTGTAATTCGTGTAATTCGTAATATGGTCTGTTCCAATAGTTTACTTGGTCTTCTCCAGTTATTTATTTTTTCCATGTTATTGGTGTTGGAGTTGATGCAATAATGATTTTGCTTACAAGTAAATGGTCCTACAAAATACACGGAGATGCATTGAATCTGCAATTTTGTAGCAAATAAACCGGTAAAGCTTTAATGTAAGACAAACATTTTTAATAATCTCAATTTTAAATACAAACTTCATTGTTTCGCAAATGTATCAGATGGTGGAACCATCATCGGTACGTGCATAAGTAACAAGTTACTCAAGTTTGAGACGATAATATCTAAACCAAATGTAGTTGTTGCAGAGACTAACTTGAAAGAGAATAAACAGAAATAACCAAATGTATTACAAGGGTTGTGACACCTCTCAGCCCACGTTTCAGTTTTTTCTTAAAATTGAAATAAAAATTTTGGGAAATAGGGTTTAATAAAATTGGAAATAGGCAAGGAGGCAGCAAAAGGGGTGGCGTGGCCCAATTAATTCACCTTACTCACTTTACCAATTAATTCACCTTATTCACTTTATTAAAGAAGACCAGAGCATGCAAAAATCAAGGCCTCACAAATACTCAAGATGAAGCCTCTGGCAGTCTAATTCCCTGATGTCTTCCTCTCGATCTTGCTTAATTCTTGCTTTGTATCTTTCGAATGCGGGAGTGATTGAGAGAAAAATTTTAGTGTGTGAATTGCGTTGTCAAAAAGTGTGGCACCGGTTCAATTGTTGTCCTTTTAAACGCCTCCTCCAATATCGCGCGCTTGTGATGGAATAAAATGAAAGAGGAAAAAAAAAAAATGCTAAAGGGCTTGCTGAAACTCAAGGCCGAAAAGAAATAGGTAGGCTGACCCAAACAATCAAAGTAAAACTATAATAGGAGTGTAAATAATAATAGTGCAAATAGTAATTTTAATTTAATGACTCGTAAAAAAGAAATAAAGAAAAGAAAAGCTGTGAATAATAATAGAAATTTAATAAAGTGAAAACATATTTTTTTTTTTAAATCCAGATGAAATTGAGTGTTAATAAGGTTTTTGATGGAAAAAGAAGTATTTTGTAGTCGTTTAAAGGTTTTGTTTTCGATGACGCATGATTTCCAATTAGGGTTTATGGTTGTGGAGTAAAGGTTTGTCTTTTATGGAGTTTTTCATTGAAAATAAAGTTTTTTTGGTCGTTTAAAAGTTTGGTTTTTCGTTGATGTATGATTTCCATTTGAGGTTTATGGTTGTGGAGTAAAAGTTCATCTTTTATTAGGTTTTTGATAAAAAAGGAACACTTTTTTTGTGGTTTGATAGTTTAGTTTTTTTGTTTAGGATTTTCATTTTTGAATATTTTTGTTACTTTAGTATATGGTGCTGAGAAGGATGGTATGTGTGCTCATTTTGAAATTGTTTTCTTTTTGAATGAGTGGTGGGTGCGTGGGTTGATTGATTTTTCGTGGATTGTTTGATGACATGAGTTAGTTGTTTCGTTTAAGTGTTTGAAAGTTTCAACATTTATGGCTGGAAAAGGAATACCGTGAATGGTGGATCTAATGAACACATGAATACATCTAACTTAATCGCCAAAAGTTCAACAAAGGTGTCCTCTCTTTAAAGCATGGGTAATCTCTGATGTTTTGTAAGGTCAAAACCAGTATTAATGTACAAAAGTGTATCAAATGAACATATTTTGGTCAATCAAAGCGTTAGTATTCTTTATTTGGATGTAAATGAAGATATTAAGAACTTAATATGTAAAAATAGTCGTCATCAACACTTCTGTGTTCAGTTATCAAAAATTCAGTTAAGGTATCCCCTCTTATGTTTTGAAATCAGAAGTAACGGAAAAACCCCCATTGAAGCCACTACATAGGAAACCCACTTGGTTGTGTGATCAAATATCAATAGAAACCACAACCATAGCAGCAACGGTTATGATTAGTAACACATGTCCAAAAGTCAAGCTGGGATGTAGTGATATGACAAATTCACTTTGTGAGAATCTTGAAGTAGTGAAATTTGACAAGAAAGAGAGTATGGAGGTAGAAGAAACATCTAATTATAACACTAATATTAACGATGTGAAATTTTTTTTTGTTATAAAATTAGATGCACATATTTCGAAATAAGAATCCAAACTGAAAAGATATCATGTATAAAGATAAAAAAATCATTTAACAAACAATAAAAGGCTAAACCCATGAAAGCTTATGTAGAATTTCTGAAGGCTTTCGTGCCAGCATATTCAATGTCGTTAGTCCTCTTCATCTCTTGCAATGGCAATTTAGTTGGATGTTCTTGAAACAATTTCATTGCCACATCTCTGAAATGCACAAGTCAAATAGCGATGGTGAACAAGACATATGTACGAAGGTTGTTTGAAATAGTAATTAGAAAATGAAAAAGGGAGTTAATATGCATTAAGGGTATTGTTCTTACAGAGGCCGGGAGGGTCTTAGTTCTTGGCTAGGGTCTTCGGCTTTAGAAGTGGTTCTCAGTACTAATTGATTTCTTCGGTTCCAGTCGATATCCTTGCTCTCTAGTGAGAAATGGAAGGACACTTGCAAAAGGCGCTCCGATACCAAAATAAGAATATGGATATTGGACAAGAAAAGTAGAAATTGGAACTACGTACATCTCTGAATCTATTTGCGTAATATTTATAAAAGTCAAATCTATGCGACTGTGTTATGATTGGTCGAGATTCTGAGATACAACAGTCTTTGTAAACTATGACTGTCAATGATTGTCTGGTACCAAGTATGACATTTCGTTGTTAACCGTGTACTACTCGGCCTAAACCGAGTACAGTTCGGACATACATCCGGACACCATTCGTCCTGCCATACATCCTGCATACATACAGTTTGGACAAACATCTTGACATACATCCAACTAATCATTCGTCCTACCAAATCTGGTTTTCCTAGCACTTTGACAATCGGGTAGTTGGTTTTAACGATGATATTAGATGGTTTTGAAGGTATGCACTCATCCTCTTGGCGGTTATCCCTAATGCTATGGCCACCTTTTCGATGATTTGGTATGTTATTTCTGCTTCTTGCAATGTATACTGACAAAGTATAGAGGTCGTTGTTCGTCACTTATATCTTGGACTAGCATTGAGCTTACAGCCTCTTCAGACATCGAGAGGTAAACTGCGATGGGTTCAGTCGGGATGGGCTTTCTTATGACGGGGGGCTTGCTAAGAAGTCCTTTAGTTTTGCAAATATTTTCTCACAGTTGTCGTCCCAAACAAAGCACAATGTTTTCTTAAGTAAGTTGATGACGGGTTTCATCCTTTCAGCCATTCTTAACCTTTGCACTTCCTTGATACTCTTGGGACTTTGCATTTTAGTGATGACTTGGCATTTGCCAGAGTTGGCCTCGGTGCCACAATGTGTTAGCATGAAACCCAAAAACTTGTTGCCTTCTATACCAAAAACTCATTTATCAGGATTAAGCCGCATTCCTACAACCCTCAAAGCTGTGAATACCTCTTGCAAGTCTTGAATGTGGCTTTCACAGGATTCAGACTTTACAATCACATCATCTACATAAACTTCAACATTCCGCCCTACGAGGCCTGTGAAGATTTTATCCATAAGCCTTTAATATGTCGCCCCAATATTCTCTAATCCGAACGGCATAATCTCATAAAAGTAGTTGACAATCATCTATCATGAATGCTTGTCCTTTGAATGCATGCTGATCTGATTGTAGTCCGAGGAAGCGTCAAAAAAACTTAACAACTTGTGTCGTGAGGCACCATGTTTAAAAAAATAAAAATATTTTAACATTAGTGTAGCAAAATTACTTCCACCTCACACCTACTTTTATTAATATAATATTATTACTTTTAGCAGTGTCAAAGTAACACTTAAAAATGGATACGTATCTTTGGACATGCTCTGTTTATGTCAGTGTAATATGTATACATCTGCCACTTACCATTCGGTTTCTTGACCATGACGATGTTCGCCAACCATGTCGTCGTGTAGTGTGCTTCTTGAATGAACCCATTGCCGCGCGCCTTTTTTCCTCGTTCAACTTTCGTTTCTTCTGGGTTATCGGCTTGGTTTCCTTGCATATCGACAGTCAACTACCATTAGATGCTTTTTCCTTGCCATCTCAGTTGATCCGCCTCGTGCAAACCCCCTGGTCGGTCTTTGCGCATCTTCTTGTCGTGGCCTTCCTTGGGGACCTTTCTCTCCTGGTGGGTCCTTGCGCCGGGCGTTGTACAAACCATCTGAGGTGTCCCACCTGTATGAGTTCTTCTATCTTATCTAATTTTGATAGAAACGACAGTGGTTACTTGTGTCAGCATTATGTGGGATAGACGTTTTCCTTAGGGTAGGAAGGAGGGCTGCGTGTAAAGCCTCTTCCAGTATTCGCCCCCTTGAGCTTATACTTTGAGAATTTAAGAGGCCTAGCCTCTCTGGGTTTGACGTAGAGTGGGGGAGGGGGTCTACTATCTTTTTGCTTAGCTTTCTCTAGAGTGGATTCGACTTTGACATGGTTTGTATAATCTTCAGCTCCTCGAGCCGCATGAACTTGGTGGCTCTCTTCCTTAGTTCATCTAAATTGGCTGCTGATTTCATGCACAGGTTGTCCGCAAACGGTCCTGGCTTGAGGGTAGTCACCAAGTGATGGAGAGAGACCTCAGGGTTCAGGTTTTGGATTTGCAGTTCTAACTGTCTGAATCTCTCCATAAACGTGTAGAGGGATTCGCCCTTTGAAACAGTCAATGGAGAAAGGAGGAATATTCGACACATAACTGCTTCGTCTATTGTGTATAGGCACACCTGGGTCTTATAAACGTCAATATACTCGTTTGGATCAGTTGATCCGTCATATCTATCCTCGCCAAGCTCCTTCCACTTGGTGTTTTCTGAACTGAAAGGGGACTCCTCATCCTCCGTATTGTTGTATTTATTTATCCGGGATCAGTTTGAGTGTGTTAGGACCTTCGTTTGCTCCGCTCTTTGGGTTGAGGGGTATGGTACGTAGAAAATGCTTCGATTCTGATATGATGGAGAATGAAGAGTGAACACCACTCTTCTATTGAAAGATCTCTTTCTAATTTTGCACAAATACTTATTTCTGATATCAAAAGAGCTGTGTTAATTTTGTGGTTGATTGGAACCAATAGTAACAGGAAGAAAAGCAAAGGAGAATTAGATTCCAAAGTACGTTACATGGTTAGATGGAAGAGTAAAGATAAGTTGAAGCTTCATACTTTTTTTTTCAATGGCGTGGACACAACTTTCCCAACGTTTATCACCATCTACCGTCATCTTCTTGAAAGGTTCTGTTTATCATACAACTTCATTAGCACCCATCACAACAATATCAATAATATCATCCACTGAAACACGTAATCTCTTTCTCCCTTAGGAGGTCCCTACACTTCTATATGCTTCTTTTTTGCCTCTTCAACAGTTTCATTTTTCTTTTCTGAAACTGCATTTGTGCTTCTGCATTACTTCCTTCCTCTCTCGTTGTACTCCCTCTCATATTTTCTTAGTAATTAGTTTTCCTAATTCTAAAAGATGATGTTATTGTGTTTTTCTTCTAACAGTTAGAGAGATAATTATTGTAATTTTATTTCTTTTACTAAAATGACATCATTATTCATTATCAATTTTGTTTATCTGTTTACCCTTCTTTTATTTTATGATAGCAATCACAAATTAAGATACAGACATAAATGCAAGTACTTGTGTAACAATAAATGCAAAAACAGATGCAATCTTTTAAGAGAGAGATATTGTCTGATTTAAATAAAAACAAAAAAATGAAGATGTAACTTTGTTTCCATTTTAATTGTGTTGATAAATTACTTTCTAGTTGGTAAATCCTAGTTATGTTCTAATATTTGAAAGATTCTTTTGACAATGTTGGAAGAAGTATTTTGGTTATTCAAAATCGATAAATGTTTTGAATTTTTATAATTTTTTTTCAAAAATATGCAGGTAGTGTAGTTGTTTTAACGACAAACATTCGATATTACAACAACGATAATGGTAGATCAGTAATAGACTTGTTATAGAATACAGTTGACTATTTGCTACATATTAGAGAGAAAATAACTACAAATTAGAGAGCGAATTGCTACAAGATTAGTGAGAACAGAGTTGTGAGGAATTAACTTTATAGAATCGTGATATAAACTTTGTAAGAGACTAGTGAGAACGATGTAGCAAGTAATAAGCTACGAATTCGTGAGAACAAAGCTGCAAGAATTAGCTCCAGATTAACTGACTAATGTATAAAATTTTTGGTAGTGAAAAACACTATTTATGGTATTTTTATCAGCATTTCTTGTCGTTGTGTTCACCAAGCAAACTAATTAATCACACACAATCAGATTGCACAATAAAGCATAAATATCACACGCACATAAATACTTACTCATCAAAATTTGTTATAATTCTATTATAGCTTTTATCTGTTATAATTTAACATACCTGTAAACTAACTTAACTGTAAGATTATTATTCTTTATTATTTTTCATCTTTCATAGGTATTTATAGAAAAATTATCCAAACAAGTCTTTTGATTCATTGGAAGTGCTTATTTGTTTAAAAATTCGAATGCCATATTCTGAGAAAAGGATATAAATATTAAATCTGGTATGGTTAGGATGTTTAGGGTTTGTGTTTTGCTGTAGAATCAAGTCTAAGGGAGTGCTCAAGAAAAGCAAGTAAAATAGAAGGAAGAGGAGACAAATAATGTGGACCCTGGAACAAATAACACATATATAAATTCAGGGAAACAAAAGATCGTCACCTTCCCAAAAGTGATGCATGGGAAGCCTTCTGCATAACTTTTTGGTTGGCTACAGTAGTAATTAAAAAGAGAAGTGAACGAAAGCTTACATTCAGTGTACATTACACACTAACTTTTGAACGAAGACGTCTTGAAGGAATGAGTTACTTTTGCACAAAGGTGTATTGTGTTAGAGGAAGAGGTGAGAAGAAAGAGATAACTTAAATTTCTTTGCCTTCAAAATGTCCAAGTATTTCAAATTCAAACACAAACTTTATTGTTTCACAAACAAATGATACAATCAGGTGGAGACAGCAACCATGGAGTAATTAAGACACAGAAAATTAGGGTAAAACACTTAATGATATGCTAATATAGGTGTTTAAACCCTAAACCTTAAACCCTAATAAGTTACTCAAGTTTGGGACGATAGTATTTAGACCAAAGCAATTCGTCGCAGAACCTAGATTGAAAGAGAAAAAACGAAAGCACTGCGAAAACCCCCATTGGAGCCACTAAATAAGAAACCCACTTGGTTGTATGATCAAATATCAGAAATGATGCTGCAATGAAAGCCATAACCATAAAGGCAACGGAGACGATTAGTAATGCTCGTCCAAAGCTCAAACTGGGATGTAGTGATATGACAAATTCACTATCTGCAAATCTTGAAGAAGTGAAATTTGACAAGAAAGTAAGAATGGACGCAGAAGAAGCGAATAATGCGATTGCATTGCTGAAGATGAAGACAACGAACCAGACATTGTTTTTGTCACCTGGAACAGTGACAGCAGCTGCAAATGCTACCGTAGCAACAAGCGTTGCCACAACCATCCCAGAATCCGCTATTCTTTCGGCTGCTTTTTTGATATCTTTTGATAACTCATTATGTTCATCATAAAATACCTCAATTGGTCTCTTCCCCTTCTTGTTTCTTATACTCCTTAATTCACGAGGAGCTATTTCCTCCGCTTTCTATTTATCAACAAAAAGCAGGTGTCAAGATTTCTCAATCTGATCATGTCTTACAATAATAACAAAGAATAGCAAAATGAATGAATTTACCTTAAACCATACTAGCTCTCTTTGTAGTTGAATGTCTGCACTTAAACCTGAGAATGATTGGAATTTAAGCTGCAAAAGCGCAGCCAAGTGAAGAACGTTGTTACCTTCATTGTCTACTTCTCGCATTAACGTCTTACGGTCATCTGTAAGCGTAACAATGATTTCATAACGTCGATATAGAAAAAGCAAGTGCATTAGGTTCCGTCCATCAGGGTCCTTTACTGCAACACTCATAAAAAAAGTGAGGATGACTATGTCATGGTTTCCTGTTTTTATTGCATCAAACAACACTACCGAAGGTGTTGTAGTCAACTCCAAAACCTCTTCGAATTTCAATTTTCCAACAACTTCAGTATTTATCCCTTCGAGCAAGTCCATACCCGTTACGGTTGATGGTGCAGTATCATTGTCGTCCTCTGATTCCATGCCTAAAGAAAGAAAAAAAGTTGAATAAAATTTGATCTTATATTAAGCACCATTTTTTTGTTTTATTTCTATCTGGAAAGATCTATATTTTACTCCTGACTTAGAAATCAAAGTGTAAATATCTAATCTATTACCATTATAACACTATCGACAATTAAGGAGTAATTTTTAGTTTTTGTATAGAAGTATAGATGCATAAATTTCTAAATAAAGAACCAAAATGGAAATGAGCTTACTTAGAACTTCCCAAGGCTTTTGTACCAGCATATGCATTGCTGTTAGGTTATGTTCATCTCTTGCAATGGCCAATTCAAGGGGATATTTTTGAAATAATTTCATGGCCACATCTGTCAAATGCACAAAATATATAGCCATGATGAACTGCATAGTATAGATGGCAAGGCAAATAGCGATGGTGAACATGTAAAAGGTTGTCAGAAATAGTAATTACAAATGATGGTTGCTAGAAAATGAAAACATGAGTTGGTAAGCATTAATATATATACTGAAGAAGTTATAAATGATATGAATGTTGATAATGAACCTCTTAACATTTGATGAATCTATGGAAGACAAAAGGGTGGGAAGGAGCCATATGGTGGAAGAAATCAAAATCATTATAAGAACAATGATATTGGAGTTAACTAGTGCTACTACTAGATTTAGAAAGGGATAAACAAGGGTGTTTAATTAGTCATGCACTTACCAAACATGTTGTTCCTAATGGTCATGAAAAAGAGTTTTTTAATATCCTTGAAAGCCATTTTGTCAAGCAGATGCTGCTGAAAGCACAAATGTTGCACTATTCTGCGATTGGCAGATAAAGCAGCCAAGTGAACTGGAAGCATGTCATTTGAGTTTGGTATTAGCATGTCTTCTGGCCTCATAATCTTAACCAACTCTTCAACAAAAGTAGTCTGCCCTGCACCTGCTGCTACATGAAGAGCTGTGTCGCCTAATCGATTCACCTGAATGCGTACACTATTTGGATCATTTTTAACAATGGTTTGCATTTTACTCCACCTACCGAAGAATGCATACCACTGTATATCTGCAATGCTTTCAAACTTAATTTTAGTCACTGTAATTTTAATCACTGTATATATATACATAACTTACTCTCATCTTCTTTAGAACTCAAATATTTCTAGATATATTATTGTATGAAAACCTGATGGTGTGACAGCAAGTGAAGTAGCAACAGGGGGATGAGTTTGGTCATGGCTTATATGATCTCGTGATATTGTAATCTGAATGTTGGAGTCGTCTGAACCTTCCACTTCAGGATTCATCATTTTCTAACCAAAATGAAAGGGTGAAACTTTAATTTAGATGAGAGAATAGCACAAGTAATATCTATACCACTAGGGACAAATTTATTTATACATGTGGGGGAAACCCTATGGAGTTTTCAGTTACAAAATCTTTATATGTATTTTAGCTATTCATGTTATTTAGAATTTGACCATAATAAAAATAATCTTAGTTAATTATTTTATAAAACAATTTAATCTAATTTAATATATTTTGGATTTTTTTCATATAAAAGGAGTATTGCTAACTTATATACCATTTTTATTATACTTTTTGGATTATTTTAAAAAGCATGTAGTTATAATATCTTCCATGAAATTTAATGCATATGTGTTAAATTACTCAGTTAGTTCTTGTAGTCTATATTTTAATCTAGATGGTAAGGTCTAAAAGATTAAAAGTCATATATATGGACTGAAAAAATAAAATGATATGTCAAAAGTTTAAAAAAGATAGGAAAATTTAAAAATCAGATTTATATATATACACACTATTATAATTTTAATTTCAAAACAAACTTAAAAATGTTTTAGTTAATAACAGACATGAAATTGTTTAATTTGTGTCTGTTTTACTCCAAATCACTTTCATGGACATGACAGTTAGTTTACTAGTAATTTTTGAAAAACAAAAATGAGGGAAAATTATTTGGAAAGTTGAAACTGTGTAAGGTGAAGGTTATGACAGAGGCTTATAACATGAAGCATATATAGTAGAAGCTAAAGAATACATAAAATAAAAGATGAAGTTTACGAGTGGGAAGTGGTGATCCTTGTAGGAAGATAGATATTTGTGTAGATGGAGAATGAAAGGGTGGATAGCACTCTTTTATTCTATTCTGTATATTGTTGCAGCGGAAGAGAGAGATCTTTCTACTCAGATCTTTTGTACCACTATTCTATTATTTTCTGTTGTTGAAACTTGCTGTTTCTGTTTAAACACTGCTCCTGCGTGCCCTTTTATTGTTGCACAAAACTGTTTTCTTGAAGTATCTTGGCCTTAGGTTCTTTTCTCATAAAAGTTTGGAAATATATGAAAATTGAAAATTTGAATGGTTAAATGTACGGAAGTGATAATACAAGGAGTTGGAAATTTAATGGTAAAATAAAAAAAAAATTAACAATAAAACTTGTGAAATAATAATAATTAATCGGTTATTCCAAAAGTAAAGGGATGAACTGCTAAATTCCAAAAGTAAAACCGAAGCAGAACTAGATTCCAAAAGTAAAACAGAAGGAGAGAACTGGGTTCCAAAAGTAACGACCTGTATTAATCTTGTCAAATTTGCTGGTGCTTTGATGTTCCACTGACATCAAAATGAAGCATCCTTTTGAGTGTCTAGCATTCTCTCGAAATTCTTAGATTGATCTATTTCCACATCCAGAAGTTGTTGGAAGGTAACAACAACAAAAGTAAAACAAATGTCAATTACAAGCATCTAAGAAAACTATAGACAAAAAAAAAACAACTTTCTTAAATTAAAAACTTATTACAAACATTGAAAATTACCCATCAGGCTTATTGCCAAACTTTTACATGTACATATGCATATATACATATAGTTTCTCAATTGAGGCCTCCAACAAAAAGTACATCAACACTGAATATGTAAGGAACTAGCTCCTAGAAAACCAATTTCAGAAAGCCTACCTCCCCTACAGAAAATTGATACATCATCATGGGATATAGTATGCAGATACAAAAAAGTGGTTGGTTCAGTTTAGTCCTACTACAAAAAAAACATCAGCAATTACACTGAATATGTAAAAAAAACCAATTCCAAAAAAGCTACCTCCCCTAATACTAATAAACCATCATGGAATATAGTTGGCAGATACTGAAAGAAAGGCTAGTTCAAGCCTCAAAACTTCTGAAAATTAGAGATTTGCCCTTCAACACCAGTAAGCACAAAACTGAATCTCTGTCCTTTAAAAACTTTTTAGCAGTTGGATTATTGGTTGTCCAAAAGCCAACCTATCCTAAGTAAGCTTCTCTAAGATTGAGTTCATATACAACCTTGGAAATTTAAGGAGGATTTACCCAGCCATATGTTCTCCTAAAACTTTATTTGTTACCTAATCCTATTTTCCATCTTATATCACCATTGAACCATGTTCTTTCTATCATGTTTTCCTAATATCCTTCCACCAAGAGTCATGACTACCATCATTGGACTCATCTAGTGCTTTCGAGGAGTCGTATTTAGATATCAAGATCTTTCCTTAGTCCTAGTTCTTCCTTAGTCAATCTCCATTTCTATTTTCCCAAAAGGACTATATTGAACAACACCATGTCCCTTACTCTTAAACCACTTTCTTGCTTTTCTTTCCACCCATCTTTTCACTTTATCCATGAGATCTTCCCATCCTCATGACCTCACCCCCATGAAAAGTTCCTTTGGATTCTTCTTTTTATCTTCCCCACATTTATTGGCATTTTAAGAATAGATAAGTGAAACAACGGTATAGCTGAAATTACTTTCCATTTAGCTACATGTCCCGCCAAAACTCTTTTATCTCAACTCTCTAGATCAAACCACTCTAATACCACTTTTTTAGAGGAAGATGTAAGAAGAAAAAGAGAGAACTCTAATTGCTCTGCCATGAAAATGCTAAATATTCGTAAGTGTTTAATTTAGAGATCTAGATTCTCTTCCAGGTTCTTCTTTAATCAAAACTCCAGTACAGAATTTTTTACACACTTCTCTAATTAAAAACTTTCTAAATTTTACTTAGAGAAACTCGAGTTATTCTAGATAGTTCTGTATTTTAAATTATAATAACATATTGTAGGAATTTGAGGGAAGGATTGGAATCCTACTTATCAAAGCGGCTTAATATAATCTCAGACCCTATTTGTGGTGATGTAACAGTGATTAAATATTTATAATAAAAAATTGTTAAAAATTTAATTATGAGTCTAAATTTCATACAGAAAATTTAATTATGAGTCTATATTTAATGAAAATGTTGAACATCATACAGAAAGGAAGAGTAATAAGTCTAATGTTTATCGTTGTTGAATTTTCCAAGTTAATAATCTTATAAAGACTCATCTGTAGTATTAAACATCAAGTGTTCTATATAAATAAAATACTTTTTGCTTGACAAAAACAACTTTTCATGAATTTGGGAGGGGGTAAGGGCTTTTATTGATGATACACTTAAGTTGTTGCGAGAATTCAAATCCTAGGGTTCGTGCACACAGTCTGTACCAATCTGACATTTAAGTTCCCTGAGGTGTGCTCTGGTCAATACTCTTGTTATTTGGAACTAGTTTCAGTATGCTGAATTTTGTCTATTTTGTATTAGGAAAGTTGCTGAAGATGATAATGATAGCCACGAGGAGCCCAAGAGAAGTAACAGAGTAATATATCAACTGTATTCTATTACTTCATCAGATGCTAGCATAATTTTTTTTTTGTGTGATTAGTTTTTGCGGAGTAATGAATAATGAATTTTTTCATGATTTGAGCAGGCCAGAGGAAGGGGTAGGGGCAGAGGTAGGGATCGTGACCGAGGAATTAGAAATGTAGATCAAGAGATGAGTTCACATGCCAAGTGTGAGGAAGATTATGATGCATTGAAGCAAAATGAAAACAGACTCAAAGCAATGAAAGCATGGAGAATGTGTCATCACCTGAAGAAGTTAAGCAGACTTTTGCTGTTAGCAAGCCGGCTCAAGTGTCCATTCGAAATTTTGACTTAAACATGGACCCAGATGAGAATATGCATTTGTTAGCATCACCAACTCCTGTCCCAACTAGTTCGTCTGCAAAATCAATGTCAGAAGAGAAGCATGATGAATACCCTGGATGGTCCTTGTCTAATATGGAACAAATGACCATCGATCCCATTCAACTAGCTAACATAAATGGAAGTTATGATGAAGATGAAGAGGATTATGATGAAGAAATGTAAATACACCTGTGTTGGTTTAATGGTGATTTCTCATATAGGCCAGTCAGTAGAAAGCTCTAACGGAGAACTAGAGTAGATCTTTTAGAAGAAGTGTTAGGCAGATACTTAGTAGTTAGGAAGATTAGGAGGGATGATAGGGCATTGATTACTCTCCTTACAATCTTTGTGTAGACCAAAAGTGGAGATACAGATTGTTACAATTAGAAATAGTCAAGATATTGTATTTTGAGAAATTTTAATCTTACGTAGGTATTGCCTGTGGTAGACACTACATTAAGATTTTGGATGTAGGACTACATTTGTTATGATTTTGTTCTCTTAATCTGACTAGCTTCTCATCGTAGCATCAGTCAAGGATCTATAAAGAGCTATTATGTATATAAGAACATAATCGGGAGTGACTTGTTGATGACAAACGGTGGCATTTGTAAAGGTTTACTTATACTCAAAACGTGAGAAGAACGTAAAACTAAACTTCGAAAATGCAAAGTCGTCTGCTAGTTCAAGATATACGTCCTTATTGTTTGTGTGAGCTTGAAGAGGGTTGGAGGGATTGGTAATCTGAGTCTTTTTATTCTGTGAAATGCCAGCACGGATTGTGAACGCAAAAGGATGTGTAATCAGTCTAATTTGAAATGTGGTCTATTCCAATAGTTTACTTGATCTTCTCCAGTTATCTTTTCCATGTTATTGGTGTTGGGGTTGATGCAACAATGTTTTTGCTTACAAGTAAATGGTCCTACAAAATACATGGAGATCCATCGTGCATATTTCAATTTGAATGGGAAGTCTCTTATGCTAAAGCTTTACATTTTTAATCATCTCAATTTTAAACACAAACTTTATTGTTTCACAAATGTATCATACAATATGGTAGAGAGAACCACCATCGACTAATTAGGACAAACAATAATAGGAAAAACACTCAAAGGTACGTACACAAGTAACAAGTTACTCAAGTTTGAGACGATAGTATCTAGACCAAATATATTTGTCGCAGTTGCTAACTTGAAAGAGAACAAACAAAAGTAACGGAAAAATTCCCATTAAAGATACTACATAAGAAACCCACTTTGTGTTGTGATCAAATATCAAAAAGGATGCTGCAGTAAAAGCCGCAACCATAGCAGCAACGGAGATCATTAGTAACACAGGTCCAAAAGTCAAGCTGGGATGTAGTGATATGACAAATTCACTCTGTGAGAATCTTGAAGTAGTAAAATTTGACAAGAAATAAAGTATAGACGCAGAAGAAGCGAATAATGCCACTGCATTTGTGAGAATGAATACAACAAACCAGGCATTGTTCTTGTCACCTGGAACAGTGAGAGCAGCCGCAAATGCTACAGTAGCAACAAGTGTTGCCACAAGCATCCCAGACTCTGCAATTCCTTTGGCCGCACCTTTAATCTCTTCAGATAACTGCTTGTGTTCATCACAAAATACCTCAATTGGTGTCTTACCGTTGTTGTTTCTCATTCTCCTTAATTCACCAGGAACTTTTTTCTCCACTGTCTATTCATCAATCAATAGTATGTGTGTCAAGATTTCTCAACTAATGCCATACAATACTACATGTTTATATAAAAATAAAGAGGTGATCAAGAATAAAAAATGAATGAATTCACCTTGAACCATTCAAGCTCTCTTTGCATATGCATGTTTGCTCTTAAACCGGAGAGTGCTTCAAATTGACGTGGCAAACGCGCAACCATGTGTAGAACGTTGTTACCTTCATTGTCCACTGCTTCTAGTAAAGGCACTCTTCCAAAATCTAAATAATGAGTAAAGCTATCAAAATCTCTATGTAGAATAAGCAAGTGCAGTAGGTTCCGTCCATTTTTGGGTTCCCTTATGGTCATGACTAGGAAACGACTGTGACAAAAAAGCCATTTAGTAACCTCAACGTTTCCTGATTCTATTGAATCAAAAAGCGTTATCGAGGGTTTAGTAATCAACGGCACAAGCCTTTTGCTTTCTAATTCCATAACATTATGCCATAGCTCCCTTAACAATTTCAGACCCATTGGTGTTGATTCTCCTGCATCATTGTCGCCCTCTAATTTCATCTCTAAATCGTTCCAAGAAATCATCAACACGAAAAAAAAAGAAACAAGTTAAATTAAAACCTGATCTCATATGAAACAGTGGTTTTACTCTTACTAAACGTTTGTATTAGCGAACTAAATTAATAAACATCTAATCATAACACTACTTTTAACGATGTGAAATTGTTATTCTTTTTATAAAAATATAGATGAACAAATTTTTAAATAAGAATCTGAATAGAAAATATATCATATACAAAGATAAAAAATCGTTTAACAAATAACAAAAAGCTAAACCCATGAAAGCTTACTTAGAATTTCTGAAGGCTTTCGCACCAGCACATGCAATGCGGTTAGATTCTGAGAATTTCTTGCAATGACCAATTCATTTGGATGTCTTCGAAACAAGTCCATTGCCACATCTGTGAAATGCACAAGTCAAATAGTGATGATGAACAAGACATATATGTACAAAGGTTGATGAAAATAGTAATTAGAAAATGAGAAGAGGAGTTAATATGTTCTCATATACCAGAGTTTAAGTTCAAAATAAATTAGTTTAAAAAATTTCCATAATGTTAAAATTAGTTTAATAAATGTTTGTATGGTTGTGGCAGTCATAAAAAGAATTATTAAAAGACAACAATATAAGTAATATGCAATGTTGAATGTAGAGATGGTTTGAGATATGGTGACTCATGATGAGATGAGAAAGAATGTGGAAGGTCATGAAAATAAAATAACAAAACAATATATTTTCAAAATTAAAAAAGCTAAAATTTCAAACTTTTTTCTTGGCTATGAAAATGAATGTAAAGGTATATTAAAATTGCGTAAAACATGTAAACTCTTTTGTTGAATGTGTTTTGTTTTGAAAATTGCATTTGAAAATAAGAAAGGAAAAAAATCTTCTGCAGAAAAATCATCTACCATTACTATTGTATTTAAATCTGGTGGCAGGGCAGCATGTGAAGTAGATGGAGTTTGGTCATGGCTCCTCCCATCCTCTGGCATTCCAATAATGTGGTCACATGGAGATTCCACATTGGGAGTCATCATCATCTAACCAAAATGACCTAATTAATTATACATACAATAAATTAAGGACAAAACTTGATAAAGAACCATAAACTTTCTTATTATACTTTAATTTTTAAATCTAATATAATTTTAATAGATTTCTTTCTTACATATATTATTAAGCCGAAACTTCAATTTTGACGCAAAATAACACAAATTTATTTGCATGAGAAACAAAATTTATTTAGAATGGCGATGAAAATAATTATACCTTATTATCTTTAATTATGAAACATTTCACTGCAGTGCTGGAGAGCTTTCATAAAAAAGAACATTTTTAGCATACATACAATTTGTTTATTATATGATTTTGGACTATTTTAAAAAGCATGTGATTATAATAAATTCTATGAAATTTAATGCTTATATGTTCATACTCTGAATCTTACTTTTTAATTTAGATGGTAAGGTCTAGGATTAAAAAACATATGTATATGGACTTAAAAGATAATATAATATGTAAGATATGATTAAAATAAAAGCATATCTACTAAGAGCAGATATTATTATTTATACCTCTTCTTCCGCGGTGCTTCCCCCTCTACTGAAGAAAATGAGAGTGTGGTGAAAACGGAATGGATCCTCCTTGTGTCGGTTGTGGATGTGGTGGAGGGAGGTTGTGGGTGGTGTGAGCTGATTCTCTCCGGAGCGTTAGCTTTTTTAGGCGTCCACGTAGCCCTTCTTTCTTTTCAACACCATGTGTCCACTAATTTACTTTTATCCAGTTTAATTGAATGGTCTAAATTTCTTTTTATTTATTTTTTTCTAAAACGAAACTAAAAAATAAATAAAAAATATATTTTTATTTTTTAAAATAAGAGAAAATAAATTTAAAATTTAAATTAAATGATTTTTATAAAATTTTTTTTAGAAATGATTAAAAACTTATATATATATATATATATATATATATTATTATTAAAATTTGCTTTCTTCCTTTTTCTCCAAATTGAAAAAAAAAGTATTAAACAGAAAAATAAAAAAAATATGTATAGCCTAATTAAAAAATACATAAAAATGAGTATTAGTGAATTAGTCTATTTATTTTGTGAGACTAAAATACTTCTGGATTGTTTGGTTGAGAAGGTGGATTGGAGGGAATGAATTTGAAAAGAAAGTTTGGTTGTTTGGATGAAGGGATTAATGGTGAGAAAAGAAGAAAAAGTTTATGAGTGATGTAATAGGTCTAATTGATAAAATAATTTTTTAATAATTAAAATTATTTTATATTAAATATAATTAATTTTTTTAATATGATTATAAAATCATTATTTTAATTGATAAAATTATAAAAAATATCAATTATTTTAAAATTAAAATAAAAAAAATTAAGTTATTATTATTAATAATATTATTATGTTATAAATTTATTTTGATTATTATTATCATTTTATAACTTTATTATTTTTATTATTATAATTATTAATTTTGATTTTATTATTATTAATTTGTAATATTATTATTGATATTAACTTTATTTAAATTTAATTTAAAATGAAACATAATTAAATCATTAAATATAATTACTGAACTAAATTTATTAATTTTTTATATTAAATTTATACAATATTATTTATTATTAATACTTATATTTATTTTTATTATATTATATTTATATTATTATTATTTTTTTCTGTTAAATATGTCACTAAATATTTTAATCATATAAATTAATTTAATATATAAATTTCAATTTAATATTATTTTTGTTATATTATAATGTATAATTAATTATATAATTTATTATTATATATTACATTAATATTATTATAGGTTAATATTATTATATATTATATACAGTAATCTAATAATCGATTATTATATATATATATAATTGATTATTAATTAAATTTATAATATTATATAATTAAATTATTAGTTTTTTAAATTTATTTTAATTATTATTATAATTTTATTATATTGATTATTATTAATAAAAATTCAATTTTTTATATTTTTGTTAAAGAGAGAAAGAATGCACAATAAATCTCTATAAATCTTTATTACAGAGATGGAGACGATATTTTAAAATTACTATTTGTAACATCCTGAAAATTTTAAATATATGTATATATATTTAATCTAGAATTTTAAATATCATGCAAGATTTATAATTATTATTTTTTTTAGTCATAAATAAGTATTTCATAAGAATATCTTCTCTTGAAAATAATAAAATGGGACTAATTTTAATTCTTGATAAATCTCAAATTCAAATTTTATTTTATTATCTATCTTATTTATTATTATTAGGAAGTCGTACATATTTTTCACAATTTTAATTATATTAAATATATATATATATATATATATATATATATAACAAAAAAACTATATTAAAACTTAATTAAAATAAAATTTATAAATAAAACAACGTGGATTGGTTTGCTTCAGACCTGCATCATTACTTACTCTTTCTATCTCTATCACTTTATATATTAAAATAATAAAAATATCAAAGCACAGTAGAACTTATCTACGTATGTATGTTGTACGTCTATCCCTTTGTTCATATATAATATATATATATATATATATATATATATATATATATATATAATAACATCTCACTGCAGAAAGAATTAAATGTATTGCTTAAAGAACATATAATCATGGGTTACGGCATTTAATATGAGGATATCAAGCTCTACATTAAATGTAAGCATTGAATAAGAAGGAAAATATTCCCTACTTAAAGCCAAACATGTAACCAAAATTAAGAGAGGGAGCTAAATAAATAAAAAAAAAAGACTCCTGATAAAGAAACCATCAAGTTTTTTTTCCTAATTATCGCCTTCACCAGATCTTTCACCTTTTCAGGATAATTTTTCAAAAACAAGGTAAGGGGAAAAGAGATATACTATTTTACCTTCTATTTTTTTAAAATATTTTTACAGTGGGGTACCCCAAGGCTCACGTTAATCTTTATTGTATTTCATGTTGATATTGATTCTTAAGTACTATTTTTAATGTTTATTAGTATTATTATTAATATTATTTCACAGCCATGATCATGATGTGATTTATGCATATGGTTTGTGGTTGGAGGAACTTGTTCCTTGAGATTTTAAATGAGCTGGAGATTAAGTATTATTGAAGGGAGGTTGATATTAATTGCTCATTTATCCTCAATATTCACTGCTAGTGTATTTCATTATATATATTAAGATTTTATAGAAGTAACATTTAAGTTTTTTTTTTTAAAAAATAATATTTTTTTATAAGAACTGTATATCTCACTTTTTCTTTCTCTCTCTCTATATCAAATTATGAATGTATGATAGAGCAACAATAATGGATACGTCAAATCCTGCACAATCCTTCTCTGCAAATATTTTAGCTTTCTTCCCTGGGAATGATTGGAGGACAAATGTAACAGAGAATTCGGTTACATTTCGGGGTGTAGCCTTTACAGTTTTTGCCTTCACAAATTTTGAAGATGTACCTTTAATACTAGAAGGACCTGTAGTGGTTACGTTCTTCATGCCACCTACCATCCACAACAATCCAATAATTAACCTGTTTGCTCCTCCGATGTGATGAAGTCACATATGTTTGATAATCTGTATAATATGTAAACTTTTATTATATATATATATATA